>Ga0214545_1001276_pt1 | contig 46393 bp, 16 predicted proteins | sample CNSS4metaG_FD_160064 | JGI IMG/M metagenome (GOLD analysis project Ga0214545, IMG submission 160064) | Root nodule microbial communities from cowpea collected in UCLA plant growth center, Los Angeles, California, USA - CNSS4 | ecosystem: Host-associated > Plants > Roots > Nodule | place: USA... | reverse complement strand
ATATATATATATATATATATATATATATATATATATATATATTCAACTTGCAAGTTACTTATTTCTGTAAGCACACTTTTACCTACAAGCTTTATAACATCGTATCTATAAGATATTACATTGTGTTCTTTTTGGTGTTTAGGTAGGGGTGACAATATGGACTTGGTTTGGCGGGCTGACCCGTAAAAAAAATGCGGACGGGTTGAGATATTGAGCTCGTTGACTTGCAAAAGTTTGACTTTCAAAATTTGCATAAAAAAATTTACACTTATCTATATTGGTCACTTTCTTTTTGGTCTTTTGTATGAACTTTCTAAATACTTGTATGAGTGAAAAAAACAAATGTTATGTATTTTTGAATATGGTAAAATTTGAAGGATACACCGTGCATGTCAAAGTACGAATATCAATATGATGAAAATGTTAAATTATCAATTTATCATATTTATCATTCAACTTCTCAAAGTCTTTGCTTAATTTTGTGAATTTGTTAAGGTTTTCCAATTTATTGAACATTAAAAGATTTATCATAAGGGCTTTTTAAAACAACAACGGACAACCCGTGGGCCCGCTGGTCAAAACTTATGCGGAGAAGGTCAGACTTTTCAGTCGCATTTTATGAGCCAAGTGCATGGTGGGCCTAAATGGGCTAGGTCGCATTGTCACCCCTATGTTTAGGTGGATATTCATCAAAGTCTAACATAAAATAATATAAAAAAATGTTATAATAATGAATATTTAACTCGAGAAATGTTACCACAAATTAGTAAATTTCTTGAGTGTATAAGATTTGGGTAATTGTGTCTTATAAGCGGGTTTACAATTTTGTTAAGAAAAATTGTGTTTAATAATAATAATTTTATTCGTTGATATAGGTGTTGAGGCGTTGCATCATGTTAAATTTATATTGTGTTTTTATTTTTGCTCTTATTTGTAGGTATATCCACTATAAAAAAGTTATTTTCCTATTTTATGATTCTCGACATTGACATCATAGTTGAAGTTGTAATCAATTCTTATTCAGGAAGGTAGAGGAATAACTTGACATCTCAACCAAAACAAACTTTACATGTGCTTGAGGTTAATCTTGATGATTTTCTTTTTATGCAATTTGTTGATGAATGTGTGTTTGGATCTGACTTGATTGAGGTGATACTGATGATAGATTCTTCTTTGAGTATCAATGAATTGTCAGCAACAATGACGTACAAGTTGGATATATATATTTACCAAAGTCTCACTCAAGTAATATGAAAATGGAAATAAAATAAAAGTACTACAACTATAAAAAAAATTAATTTTAAAGTTTATAAGAAATTTGGATAATTGTGTGTTATTTGGTGGTTTTCAATTTTTTCTAAAAAAATTGTATGAGAAATTTTATAATTTTTACCAAAGAAATGTATAAGATTTACAATTTTCATCCAAAAAGTTATTTGAGAAGATTTGAAGTTTTTATTAGAAAAATTGTATTAATGAAAGCTTTGAAGTGATAAACTACGTTATATCTATTTGCATATATGCTTATTTTAGAAAATGTTAATTTCCTATATTGTATAATTCCTGGCCATTATTTAAAAAGTAAAAATATACATTATAATGAAAAATAATAACATGTTTGGATCTGTATTGTGTGAGATAATACTAAAGTCCACTTTTCGCATTCAAGATAAAAGTTACATTTTGGTTGGGGGTTTCGTATCTTATTATGTTGTTGCTCTATCCTATGTTCTAATAAAATTCACCATGCTAACAAAAAATATATGTTCTAGACAAATTACTTTCAATGTTATAATTTCTTAGTTCTTAAAGTAAGTTTTGAGTTTTTGGACATTGAATCAAAACATGGTAAACTAGTTAATATATCTAAGTCTTAGGGTGTGTTCCTTTGAAGATATAGATTTGGGGAGAGTGTGAGGATGGATTTGCATGAATTTGAGTTGATGATTTTTTGTGTTTTGAAAGGATTTGAGGGTGAAAGTGAGTGGATTTTGGGATGAAATTTATGAGAGTTTGTAAGTGATTTGATTAATATGAGAGATAAAAAAATAAGTTTAATAGAGTAAAAATATAAAATTAGTATTTTACCTTGTAGTTAAAATTAATATATTATTATTATTTAATATTATTAATATTATTTAATATCCTTATAATTATTTATTATAATAATTATTCAGTGTATCTCACTATCTTCTTTACATCCATTTCATCTCAGAAAAAGAAAAAAAAAATGAAATATGTGAGTCCTATGAGTGCATGTGAGGAAGGATATAATGGTAAAAACATTCATCATCCATTAAAATTTGCACACCTTGAAGAAGGTAATAAATTCAACTTATCCTTTAAATCTACTCTTTGTCTTTCTTACAAATCAGCATATAAAAACATAAATTAAACCTCAAATTTGTCTCACCAAACTCCTGTCTACAGGAATATCTTCTCATATGAACACATTGTTAATGATTTTATAAATATTTTTAATAATTTAGCATAATATATGTATAATTTTGGTCCAAACTATATTTTAGAATTCAAAATGAATATATACTATTTGTTCAAGGTTAAATTTCATCAAACATCGTCTTTTGATTATCACTTTGACCATTTGTATTTAATTTTCATATCTATTGTACCTATCATCATTCAGGTTGCAAAATAATAAATACTAAAATATCCCTACCATAAATATATTTTCACATAAATATTATTAAAGTACATGGCAGTAAATATGATTATGTAGGGCTAAAGGTACACTAATACTCACTTCGTTCTTCTTGTCACATTAATCGTTGTTTTCTTTCTGTTTCACAATCACCTTCCTTGTTCTTTGGTCCATTTGAGGGGCTACTTGTTGAAGACACTTTGACGTTTAAGTCAGTGTTCGGTTAAGACAAAATTCAATAAATGCAATCGATTCAAATCATTAAATGTCTTACCTACATACCATTTTTATAGGTCTTTGAATGAACATTTCTATCCTAATGTTGACCTAATAATGATCCAACTACCTTTTAATAATCTTGTTTAGCATAATAATCTCATAATTAATTAGCACATTTTTCATCACAATTAGTCGACCATGAGATTTGGGGCCAACTGATATATCTCTTATATACACTGATCGATATAGCTCTCTTGTTTTCTATTTCACCTGACATTATAATTTTGATTAACCTTTGCTTGTAAATACAACACATTCTCATAATGAGTACTCATTCAATACTTCTTACACTACTATACTTATATTTTTTTACTGACTTGAATGTTGGATGATTTTGTGCAAGTGAATCTTCCTTGAATTCTTACTTAAAGATCCGATGGTCAACCTTTTCTACTTTACCTTTAGCATTCTTTTCAAATAAAACATTTATTGATGATATTTTTTAATTTATAATTATTGTTTTACATTTAATCACTAATGTCAATATTTCATTTTAAAATAAACAAGCAACATCATCACACAAAAAAAAGTCTTAAAAAAAAATAATAAATTTGTAAGTTATAGCATTTTCTATATAAATTTCTTAAGAAATCAATGTCAAAAATATGACATACATACTACGTGACTTTTCTTTAATAGAGAATGTAAAAAGTACATATTATATTGGTAACTTACCTAAAATATGTAGAAAGTTCAATATCACTTTCACGTTTGTGTCTCATTTCACACATATCATTCCTCTTCTTTATCTCATCTTTCAGTTTTTCTCCTTCTTTCTCACCACTTCTCCGATATGAGACATTACCTATATTGAGACATCATCTTTAATCAAAAGTACATTTCTTAATTTTCAACTACTTTCATCCCTAAAATTTTTGTTTCAAATTTATTTAATCCATAATCTCTTTTTTTATTTAAACCTACTTGAATATCATACGTGCATTTTGATTCAAAGATATATATTTACTCTACATGTAATCTATATGTATCGTCACTTATAGATTTGTATGTTTGTTTCTAACGTTTATAGATTTTGAGATCTAAATTGTTTTCGTGTGTTTTCTTATAAATCTATAAAGTATAAGTTTGCTTTCATTCTCACAAATTTAAATATTTGAAATTTCTCAATATGGTTATTCGTCTAGTAGAAATTTTCAAGAGCACAATATTTAGAAGAAATATCATACTTTGACTAGAATAGATACAAAATGTGTCTATATGAATTCTAGTTGCAATTCATATAAAATGTACTCTTAACTTTTATAGTTATTAATAATATTCCCATTTAATAAAAACTCTTTTTAACCTATCTGTAGTTAATACCTTTTGTCCTTTAAGTCTCTGATATAAAATTGATATAAATATCCTATAAAAATGTTAGGTCGTGTTATTCAATCTTAATACATAAATTACCTCGCTAACAAGCACACTTTTAATATGACCATACTTTTTATAAATATTCTTACACGAGACATTCCTCGCTTTCCCTTTGTACTGAACTTGACCCCAGAACATTCTAATATGAATTATTTAATCAAAGACTATTGTATATTTTACTCTTCACGTGTTCTCTCTTGTAGAGTTAAGTGGAAGAAAACTTAACTTCTATTTAGATAGTATGTGATTAAGGGTTGACTTTCTAAAAATAAATCTCAGCTCACAACTAACTATTTCCGCTCTTTGAAATAATTTTAGAAATTATTAATCTTTTATTGTTTTTAAGCTTAACTAAATCAAATAGTTAATATACTTTTCATTCTCGGAAAAAATTATGTTAGAATTTGAAGTTCACGATTATTCACGTATTATAAAGTGTTTTATCCAAAAATTGAAATCCTCTTTTTTCTTTTATAGTAGAAAATTCTAATATTGTGATAAAATCAAATTTAATTAAAAGTGAATTTTACATTTATGAATCTCTTCGTCAATATTGAGTATAAATAAACATTCATTTTTCTTACCAGGACAACTTCTCTCAAAGAACACCGACGAAATTTGGACAAAAAATTCAAAGTGCCAATTAGATATTTTATACATAAATTAATTTTTTTAATAAAATAAAAAATCTTCATTTCGTCAACTAAAAACATATACACATAATAGTAAAATTCAAAAAATATAACTATCATTCACTCTCATATCATAGATAAACCACAAAAAAACTATCATTAAATGTCAAACATTACTTGATATAAAATAAACTGAAATAGTTGTAGTAATATCCAAAATTAATTATAAATAATATATAAATATAAATATAAATATAATTTTAAATTTCATATAATATCTATATAATATTAAAATATATAAAAAAATAAAATGAAAAAAGTTTGGAGGAGACGTGGCTTATATGTCCTAATCAAGGACCGTTCCTCTCAATGAAAATTTAAAATTAAAAGTTTTCGATGATGATGGTGCTTTTATATTTTTATGTAACCAATAAAATAATCCTCTATTAAGTAAATTAATCTTTGAAATATTTTTTAATTTACATCCTTTTAATCGTTTTCTTTACAATAAGGAGGTGTTCTTTTTCTCCCACAGGTAGATTATTTTCACAACTTCATGTCATCAAATCAATATTCAGACCTGTATTAAGAAATCCAAGTACAAAAATCATAATTTACTTTCCATAATCCCATTTAACCTTTCATAGATATAAACCAGAATTTAATTAATCAATGCATGAAAACACTTATCATAATGTCATAAAACACATATTTCTTATGCATATGCAGCAGTTAATTAAGCAAAGTGTAGCAGTTTAAGGGTTTAGGGTTTGTATGTAACTTAAGATTTTACCCAACTTGAACCACTGCAGGTTTTGAAACAGTTTGAAGGACCACTGTGAGGCATCTACAAATTCTCATTCGTACATACACTAGTCACACTATTAATTTTCAAATTTCAAGTTTGTGTCTTCTATCTACCATATTTCTCCAAATTGCCATAAATTTAGCAGTGGAATTAGAATAATCCAAACTGTGTGAAAGGTTAAGAAAGACTGAGTCACGAAATTATGGGAGTAAAAAAAAGTGGAAGAATGCCAAATGAAGAAGGATAAGATTGATAGAGTGGGAAATCCAATCGAAAATGGACATCCCATGAAATCCGGTTGAAACTTGTAAAAAGAAAGTTTGAAAACTAGAGTCCAATTATTGGTACTACGCAAGAGAAAATTGAAGACCCCATTGCACCAATGGAAGTTTGGTTTGCATTAATGGGAGTGAGCAAGGCCAAAGAACAGAATATACATAGATGTATCTATCTAGCTATTCCCTGTCAAAGAATACACCATTTTCTTACACAATATTTGTCTACACCCTTTTGCTTTTGGAATCTGAGCAAATTGATGGACTTTTTGAACAGTCCCTTTGACCAAACCCTCATCACATCCCTTTCTCTTTTACTATCTGTCATGTATCAATGGCTTCAGTGTTCCTCAGCTCACACTTCCTAACAACAACACATCATGCTCACACGTGCATCACCAGAGGCTAGTCTTGTAAATACATGCCTTGTTCCTCCGTGTGAGAACTGGCCCACACTCTAAGGTACCTAGCTGCTAGAGCATATTAATACAACCAGATATGCAGGACATTTTCAACATCTTGTACTTTTTCCCATTCCCAAAAAGTCCCACTGGAACCGTGGTGAACCAAAATATTGTATTTATCTCAATTATTAAGTACATAATGAATCTTTAATGCAAGTACCAAGATATTCCAAAACCTTTGCATATCTCAACGGGGGTTGAAAATTCAAGCTCCACCTTTTTATTCGACTCTTTTGAATTATATTTGTAGATAGAGAAGCATGCAAATCCATTTGTGGTTAGAGATAATCTGTGTCGTTTAAGAAAGAGATTGGTGGTTATCATGTGTCTTGACATTACATGTGAAAAGGAGAAGCATTAATGAACTAATGAAATGACGGTAGAAAAGAGAGGATGGAAGGAGCAGTTAAAAAGCGAAGCTGGTTAAAATTGAAGAGGGTTGCCCATGTTTCTGTTTAGAGGAGAAAAACTATATACAGAAGGAGAAAAGGCAGAGAAAAAACAGAGGGAAGGTGAGAGCAGGAGGCATATATCAGAAGAGTGAAGAGTTGGTGTTGCTTTTGCTTTTCTGGGTTTGGGAATCGTTGAAAGACAGTGGAGAAAGCCTGCAAGAGAATCCGAGACCTAAACATGGTAAAGCTTAGGAAGTGATGATCTGCATAGATTCACCTTTGTTTTTCTTCCTTTCTTTTTAACCTCTCTAATAAGTACTGTGCACACACTCACACACACACACACACACCTCTCTGCCACAACACACACCTCATCAGATAATCAGATAAGCCGTACCACTACCACACTCCTTCCAAATTTTCCACTCTCTCTACTCCTCCCTGCACCTTTATTGCACACTGCTCTCAGAGACAAAATAAAAGTGGTGTGAGAGAGTTGAAAAGCACAAAAGATTATGACTTTGTCCATTTGAGACAAATGGGCTAAGTGTTAGGTATTTGTTTAGCTCTTATTTGCATGGAACGTGCAAGCCTTGGGTTGCAAACCCTACTATTTGCTCGTAGCTTCATACACTACTCTTGATAGGGTCATAGAGTGAGAGAGAGTGAGTGTGTCATATATCTGCAAGCATCCTAGTGTTGGTGTTGCAGTGAAGGAATTTTGTTCTTGTTCATGGAGAGGAAGAGAAAAACCCCTTCCCTTGTGAACAGAACCCATCTCTCTAGTGTCTCCTTCTTTTTCCTGCTCTCAGTTTCCACACTTATCTTCAGCAGTAGAATTACCACTGCCTCCACCATTCCATGTTTAGGTATGCAATTCTTCCACACTTAATAATTACTCTGACATTTCCTCTATAAATTTTTCACCTTTTCTAATTCTATCTAACCCCGTGCCATCATAAATTTATAACTTCTTCTTCCTATTCGTCCTTTCTCCACTGCAGATACTAAGTGTCCCATGTTCACCAAAGCGAACACAGATTTTCAGGTATAGACTGGTCCTCTACATTCTTTGTCCATACACACACACTTAACTCACCTTCACTTATCGCATAATTAACTAACTAATTAACTTTTCCTAGGTCTAGTTCTAACACTACCACTGTAAAAGTCATTTTTTTTTCGTTAGTATTTTTATCTGTAGTTAAAAAGAGTAATGCATTTATTATAAGTGACATTTATTAGCGTGTTTTGAGATGGAAAAAGAAGATCGCAGACAAGAATCTGCAATTAATTTAGTGATAATTGAAAAGGGATGTGATTTTTGGAGAGGAGAAATAAATTGTGGTTGCGGATGTGGGAGAGTGTGATCTGCAACTAACTGGAACAAGGTTTGGATGGTGACAGTCTCCAAAATTACAGAGAGACACTGCTGGAGAAAACTGATAGTGGCTAACATGCGCCAAAACAGTTGCAGGGGTGTCGTGGGACCCACTTCAACGTGAGCCGTCAGATGCATGGACTCCACCGTGATTACGAAACACACGTGGTGGTGGTACCATCTGCCTCCCCACTGCTTCCATCGTCGTTGCGCCGGATAAAATCCCCTGCGCTCGACCGATTCACCCTTCATCCATCACCACCGTTCGATCAAAATCAAACGGCTCGTGGAAAAGGCACGTTTATAATTTAGTAAACTGTGCGCTGTTTCATCAAGGGGTTGATGAAACACGGGAAATGTATTTGCCGCTGTTGCTGGATACTTCTGCTCTGACCCATGTATATATATTATTCTATCATGTTAGGCGCAACACCACCGGCGCACGTTAGAACGAGACAGGGAAATTAGCTGTCGTGTTTGTTTCCTCATAGCCACATACACGAGTCTGGGTAACGTGCGCGCACAGTGTACAATGCTCAGCACTTTCACCGCTAAAACGTAACCACAGTTGTATTATGGCCGAATCATGGTCATATGGTGCATGTCACCCTCCTCTTCTATATATTATCTATCACAATCAAATAATAATACGTGTCTTTTCTTTATAACTCAACTTAAAATTTCAAAATAATAAATTTATAAAAAAACTATTTAACTTTTTATATTTCTATTATATTTTTGACTCTTTATCCATAAGGTTTTGAATATTTTAAAACGAATTTTCATAAAAAAAATACTAATTTGTGTAGTATTGGTTAATTACTTAATTATGCAGGTTGGGAAGGAAAATAATGGGAAAATTGGAGAAAGCTTGGTGTCTGGAGGTAAAAGAGATGTGTTATCAATGGGGTGGCCCAGAAGAAGGCTTCTAGGTGGGCCTGGGTCGTCGCCGCCGCGGTGCACTTCGAAGTGTGGCAAATGTACACCATGCAAACCGGTTCACGTGCCGGTGCCGCCGGGTACGCCGGTGACCGCCGAGTACTACCCGGAGGCATGGAGATGCAAGTGTGGCAACAAGTTGTACATGCCATGAATATATAATATAATATATTAATTTCTGAGTATGATGTATTTTGGTTGGGTCTAATACATAGTTGATTTTATTGACTATAAAAGACTCGCAGTTCTTAGTTTGATGAGTTACGTTAGCTTTAGCTTGTGGTGGATATTGGATATGAAAACAGAGTACAGAACTTGATTTGATGTGAAATATATAATATCTTCACACTGATTACGGATTAATGTTATTAACAATAATGATGTTATTACATTTAGCTTCTTTTTTCTTTTTCTTTGATTTGATGAATTGTTTAATGCACTAATTGAGGAATCTGTGAAGAGTGGTTCATTCAAGAAGAAGAGGCCCATTTGGCAGTGTCAGTTCGTTTTAGGTTGGCAGAATGTGATGTGGTCTGAATCTGAAACAAGTACTCTTGTCTGCTATTTGGAGTTTCTTCTAGTTTTCACCTTCTTGGACTCATTTGTATGATAAGTACATTTTTATTTTTTATTTTATTTTAAGCAGTGGTAGTGATCTTAGACCTTAAATTAGTGAGTACAAATTTAGTGATGTATTTGTATATTTTTAATTATACACAAATCTAAACAAGTTTAAATATATAAAATTAGAAAATGCAAAAATAAATTCCGTTCACTTATTCTAAGTAATAATGCCATTAATGGAGATGTTTGGTTAGGTGTTTGAATTGAACAGGTTGATGAAATATAGTCAGCAAAATTTGAGATAGATTGATGTAAATGTAACAACAAAACACAGCGGTTTCTGAATGGAATATATGAATTGAAAAACTTCACGTGCAACCATTTGTCTGCAGACATGAAGCCTGACACGATATCATTAACACAAATTCTGTTATTACCATGATGTGTGTTTCATAGTTTTCAGATGTAAAAAGTAAAAATTCATTATATATATATATATATATATATATTAACACATTATAAATATAGTTTTGTCCACATATTAAGACATTGACCATAAATACAACGTAAAATTTAAAAGTAAAAGTTGAAGAAAAAGCCATGCTGGCAACTCCGTGAATTGTTTTTGTTTTCTTGTGCTGTATTTATAAATCAAGAAACAATAGATTTTTTTTATTTTTTACTTTTTTCTGAGATTGACCATAAATTTTTTAGGTGAAGCAATGAAATCTGGAGAGAAGAGAGCAATGAATGATTCTAAAAGTAAATGAAGTGAAAGACGAAGTCACAAGCAAAGGACAAGTCAAGATTTGGAAGGTGGGACATGCTCCTCATTATAAAAATATTTTACGTGAAAGCGAATATATTAAAATAATTTCATCGACAACTATAATTTTAATATTAAAAATTAGGAGTATTCGGTAAATTTCATCGATTCTTCAAATATGATAACTCAGAAAAAGTATTGAGCTTATTGTTCTCAGTTTAAATCTATCGAACCACTAGGAACGGTTTTATAAGTTTTAAATTTATATATTTTGGACTTAAATATTTTACCACTTTATTTTTTTCTTTATTTTAATATACTATTAAGTGCTTTGAGCTTGTTGATGTAAACAAACCGAAGAGATATCCAAAATAATACTTGTGAATGCCATATAAGTTTCTCTTAATAATCAAACTTTAAAACCTTCATATAAAATATTTAAAACCTACCATGTCCAATAGTCTCTCGCATCACTTAGAAGTTGAGGTTTAAAGTAATCTAAATACTCATTTCTTCTTTCACAGACTCCAAAACAAATAATATCTCAGATGCAAGGTGATTGACATTAACGATATCACTCGACGGACTTAGATCGGAACCTTGGTGCCTACTGTGTGATCGATAACGAGGTTCTTAGAGGAACCATCAGTCCCTTAAACCTTCCATTGGAGATGAATTGCCTTTGGCCTCAACTCTGGAGTGATGTGAGATTGTTGAGTGTGTGTTTGTGTGTGTGTGTGTGTGTGTATGTGTGTGTGTGTGTGTGTTTGTGTCTATGTCTCTGTCTGTATGTTTGTGTCTGTGTGTGTGTGTGTCTGTGTCTGTGTCTGTGTGTCTGTGTGTCTGTGTGTGTCTATGTGTTTGTGTGTGTTTGTGTGTGTGTGTAGTTAAGGAAAATAAAAGTGTTTTTCATCAATTACGAAATTATTCTCTTGTAATTAACCTAATTGATTTCCTGCTTTTAGATTCAGAATCATTCTCCTAAAATTAAGCTAATTGATTCAAGTAATTAGGTTAACAAATCTTCTATAATTATGTTGTGCATAATTACATACCTGAAATTATATTGTTATATATAATACCTATCTCCAATGCATAATCAGACATATATTCAAATCAATTTGACTCTTGCATGCTACCACGAGTCTCTCTCTAATCCATACCTTGTCTCGTTGCATTTGACATCGTGCACTCCTTCTCTTTTCTGCACCGTCTCACACTATAAAGCTCTCCCTTGCACTATCGTCATTGTGCCTTCCCTCCACCAACAACATGCTTACACACCCTCCCTTCCTTCCATCTCCAACTTGTGCAATGTTCCTCCTCTTCCAGTAGTCATGACTCATGTCCTACCGTTGACGTCATGTCTTCAACTAACTTCGTCCATGGCTCCTCACTAATCACTCTAGCCCTCCTCAAGTCAACATGAATTTTACTTGGCACTCACTATCTATAATATCGAAAATAACATCCCTTTTGTGCAAGAAATGGAGAAAGACCATTGTGCTATGTGGGTTGAACTTTTTAAAACTCATGCTTGGGCAACCAGATTTCTTCACCATATTATCCCTCAACTTAGGAAGGAACGTTCGACTCCAACCGATGTTGATCACGAATAGTGCACCACTCTTAATTCCACCGTACTTCAGTGTATCTACTTTATCACATCTTTTAATATTATCGCCACTGTCATGAAGAAAGGTTCCACGACTATGACCCCTTAGAATTGTTTAACTTCCATTTTTTAGGATAACAAGAATTTTCGTGCTATTACTTCGAGCAAGATTTCTCTTTCAATCGCATGGTTGACTTTTTGAATATTTCTGCATACTTTCAGCAACTCAAACAAATCTTTGATCAGTTGACAAATGTTGGTTCTCCTACGAGCAATCATCATTTGGTATTACAGTTAGTCTCTAGTTTGTCTAAGCCCTTTCGTGGTGTAGCCACCCTAATTCATTAGAGCAACCTTTTGCCTTCCTTCCTTTAGGCCTGTTCTATGCTGACTCTCGAGGAATGTGGTCTGGCGAAGATGCAAATCACAGTTTCTCATATTGTCATGCACACTTTAGTCCCACAGGACCCTAATCACTCCTCACAACCACACTCCAACTGTAACTTATGGGTCTAGCCGCAATTGCAACCATTTATCTATTGGTAATCGTATGCAGCATCAGTGTACCAAACATATTGAGATGGATATTCACTTTGTTCGGGAAAAGGTAGCACGTGGTCAGGCGTGACTTATTTATGTACCTTCTTGTCACCAGATAGTTGATTTTTGTCAACTAGAAAATTTGAATTCAGACTATTCAAAAAATTCAAAAGAAAAAAAGAATTGAGACTTTAATTGCATAACGAAAATGAGCTATGAACAAAAAAGAACAAATATCTTGTGTATTACGGTGTGTAGATATTTCACTTTTGAAAAAAAAATGCTTAAACCTTGAAAAATCTTTAAAATATGATAATTCGTTGGATATTGATGGATTTGATTTAATTTTAGAATTAAATATCTTGATAGAAATTATAGGTTTGGAAAATGATAAACCAATTGACATTCTTAATTATATAAAAAGAATAAATTATTTTCTAAATGTATATATAAATTATAGAATAATATTAACAGGTTTAGTATCGGTTGTTTCAGCCGAACAAAATTTCTCGATAATAAAAAATTATTTAAGATCAACAATAAAATAAGTAAAAAAACTCATTTTTTTAATTTGCTTTAGATGTTCCACGTCTTTGAGTCATTCCTGTATACAATCAGGTAATTTTTTTTTATACATACCAGATTAGTTATTTCGGAAGCATATTAATGGATACAAGAGAGAGAGACCTTGTATTTAGTGGAAATGTCAATGGCTCCAACCCAGAATTGGAAGTAACGTTGCCAAGGTCGCAACTGAAAGAATTAACATGTATTGATATATATGATTAAAATGTGCATTTTTTAACTCTGATAAATAGTTTCCTGACAAAATAACTCCATCATTGATAAATATTAATTTATGTTATTATGGATAACTGAAAGAAAATATTTGATACTTAAAACATTTTATAATGTTATTTGATTAAAAATAAAAACAACTGATCTAAAAGCTAATAATATAATTAAATTTAGAAATATTTATGTAAAAATTTCGAATTTCGTGGGTGGATAACTGATAAGTATCGATGGATCAAATTTAAGGGAAAAAAGAGGTCGTAAAATGTTTTCTTAAACACCAAGGTAGTAAGAATTCCGGAACTAATCTTTCAGTAACAAAACACACACAGTAAAAGTAATGATTAAACATTTTACCTCATGTATTGCACGTGCTATATATTTATGCCCATTGTTCCGCGTAAAACCTCTCTTATTAAGTAAAACACGTGTTAATCATGATTAAGTGTCCTCTCTCTCTGTGAATAAGAAAAGTTAAACAATAAAGCTTAGTCTATACACGTAATATACACTTTACGGCCATTTTAAACTGCAATATCTCACTTCAGATGGTGGTCAAACCTACATTTTGATTTTGAGCTGGACAAAGTTGATTTAATCTAATCTTACTGTAATCACAATTTAATTAGAAACAACGTGTATTTAAATAAATAATCTACTACAGTTAATTTGGATTTGAATCATCTAGAATTAAAATAGATCGTGATTTGCCTTATCCTTAGTTAAAAATAAAAAAATTTCATGCTTTGCTTTATGCTTACACTGTGTTTGGATCCGTTAATTTACTCTTTACATAAAAAGCGGGTGTGGATCATGTTTGATTCAGTTACTTTGAAGTGGTGGATTCACAATTGAATCCTAATTCTTGACACTCGCTCAAGCGATGCAGAAAGAAAGCTACATTGAAATAAATTTACGTCAAGGGAAATAATTAAAGTTTTTATGAATTTTATTATGATATACGAAATAAATTTCAAAAATTTAATCACCTTATGAATTTAATTATTGATATTTAAAATTATATACGAAATAAAATAGTAATAACTTAATATTATCTTTTAAAATATTTTTAATTAATTATATCTATCATAATATATACAAAATTTCATAAAATTTTATCTTCAATCTACTTAAATTATCCATATTTCCATTAATCCAAAAAATCTCATATTCACTTTCTTTAATTCCTTCTCAAATCTATTCAAATCGACTCTCTCATCCCATCTTCCCATCCAAACATAACTTTACATTTTGTATAACCAATCCGAGTTAATTATTGATAAAAAGTCATTGTATTGTACTACAAATTTTAGTAAGATTATACAATTTAAATATGTGTATGAAAGTAGTTATGTATTTAGATTAATCGAGAAATTTTACTTCTAGTTTCAAATGTTAAGTAAAAATAGTTTACATGAGATTTTATTAAAATAAATAGAACAAGTAATTTATTAAATCAGAATATATATATATATATATATATATAAATTGATTTATATAAAAAAAACTGAATAATTAATTATATATAATATCTATAATATTTAACTATATTTTACTCTAATAATTTTGAACTAAAAAACGGAACCATTCAAATGGATGTAGAGACTAAAATATGAATTTTGATTAAAAAGTATTTATTATTTGAAAATATAATAATAATAATAATAATAATATTGATTACGTATTAAAAAATATATTTATAATGATTAGGAATAGATTAACAACAAGTATATTATATCTATCAACGATATATATTAAAATATTTATTCTTCAAATTTTTTATAATTTAGTGGGATGTGAATGTACATTAGAAGTTAACATCATAATATACGACTCAGTACTACTATTTTACAGTGTTCTTGATTATTTATATCTAGTATAGAAAAAAAACAAATCCCATTATTTATATATATATATATATATATATATATATATATATATATATATATATTAACATAAAAATAACTTTGATACTAAATTTACATCTGAGATGTAAATAACCGATTAAAAATGTGGAACGATATTTTGTTAATTAAATGATCGATATTTATGTCATCTAACCCGAAAACGTTAGATCTGGAAAAAATGTTATAGGTCAGATATAGATTTACTTCTATTAAATATATAAAAGACAAAAATTTATGTTTAACCTATAAGTGCTAAACATAAAGACCGATAATTGATATTATTATATTTTTATTTTATTTATGTTTATATTTAATTATTATTTTGTTTTTGGATTTTATTTAATATTTTAGAATTGAGGTCAAACATAATTTAAATATTACTTCTTCATTCCATCTTTTAAAATGTTTTTTAAAAATAAAATAGTGCCTTGACAGAACCTCAGTTCAAAGCGATTTTGTTTAACCTTCCCTGGTAAAAAAAATTTCAAGAACGATGATGTTCAAAAGTCTGAACTATATCTATTTTTATACTTTTTCATGATCATTTATTTATTTTTCATAAACAAATTATGTAAAATATATCGGTAAGAGAGATATTCAACCATAAGTTGTAACAAATAAAGAAATGACATGTATACCATTTGATTCCTTCACAAACTAAATTTTGCGGTAGACAATGTAAGTGGTTGGAATTAGATCTTTGTACAGATAGAATCATTAATTAAATTGATAAATATTTTGTACTAATAATATATTTATAAAAACAAACTTATAGTTAGTCGTTGTTTTCTACTTCTTAATTGTCTTTTCTCTTCTATTTTTGCTCTTGAAAGGAGAAGAAAAATAATAGTTTACAACTCGTTTTAATATGCATTATAATTTTAAATGAAAAAATAAAATAAATATGAACAAAACACTAATATATTAAGTTTTCACATAATTTATTTTGTGTGTCAAAATATCCCTTTGGGAGAAACCATGAACACTCATTAGATTCCATTGCGCATTGTAATGGTATTTTGAAAGTATCTCACTTTTTAAAGTATATTCTCAGTTCTTGAGAATCATTCTTATTTCTTAGAATTTTATTTTAATTTTCTAAAACCACATATATTATGCTTTTCTGAGAGATCGAACATTATTTTTTTTAACAAAGATTAAAAAATATTATCGTTTCAAAGAAAGAGTCCAAAAACACTGGTAAACTCCTTTTTTAATCTTTGCAAGAAATTCTCAACATATTAAAGCTCAATTTCAAAGCGCCCCAACTGTACAAGAGAAAAAATCAACTATTTTGGTAAAACCGGCACCGACGTGGCAATATCTTATTGCAAAGTCAATCTGCCGTCCCAATCACCACCGCCCACGTGTATGGCCACAATTAAAACCTACGACTGTTGGAAAGAAGAGGGGAATCACGTTCCCATTCAAGCAATGGATCCACCTAGCGATCTCCTAAGTCCAACCCACACACGCACCCTTCACGCGTGTCATTAAACCCTTCTTCTTTACATGTGTAATTTTTTAATGATTCCCATTCTTATTAAGACACTAATTAAATCTATTATTTTAGAAACTACTTCTAATATTTATCATATTGGTTGTTTTTATTCTCATATTTCAATTGTTTATTTATTCTTTTAATGTTAAGAGAGAAAATAGTTTTAATATAATTTATCACAACTCATTTTTTCCAATTTTAATATGAGACGTTACCTCACTAGTTTTAATATTTATTTTTTCAATTAAAATTTCTTGAATAAATAGTAATATCTTGTGGAGATATATAACTGATGATGTATCAGATAATTAATTAAAAATCTTATGCAAGAGATACAAATATTGTGAAGAAGATTTAAAGGTGGGGAATCTTTTTCCTTCAATATCTACAGTTCATTTTTTATTTTTGTATTTTAAATTTTGAAATATTTCAATTTATATTTTTCTAACGTTATTTTACATTATCGCTCATAATTTATATTATCTAATTGACTTTGAAAAAGATAAAAAAGATATATCGAAGCTACAAAACTACAAAAATTACAGCAAATAATTTTTTGTTTCTCTTAATACATTAAATAATTAAATAATGAGAAATAAATAGCCACCCCCTCTTCCCCTGCTGAGAACCCATTTAGTCTTAAGTGGAGACATTAATCACCACCAAACCAACTCATATACGTAATCTTCCAATGAAGTTCTAAAGCAGTTTCTTCGTGAAACCTCTCAAACAGCCAATGCCAGCAAAACCTCGTTTCCTTATAACGTAATCGATCCCTTCCAATTACGCTTCCACCAACCACAACAGCGGAAAAGGAAATAAATCCCAAAAGCCTCAATCAACAATTTCGCGAAATTTCTAGATCCCTTTGAACCGCTCTACACTAATCCCCCAATTTCTCAAGACCAGAAACGATCGTGCTAATGCCGGAAATTGAACAGGTGGCGGCGGAAAGCACCGTCTTGTTCGGAAAATACGAGGTGGGAAGGCTCTTAGGATGCGGCGCGTTCGCGAAGGTGTACCACGCGCGTAACATCGACAAGGGGCAAAGCGTGGCAGTGAAAGTGGTAAGCAAGAAGAAACTGGCCGCAACGGGGATGACCACCAACGTGAAGCGCGAGATTACCATCATGAGCCGTCTTCACCACCCCAACATCGTGAAACTCCACGAAGTGCTGGCGACCAAGACCAAAATCTACTTCATCTTGGAATTTGCGAAAGGAGGCGAGCTCTTCTCGAGGATCGCGAAAAGTCGATTCAGCGAAGATCTCGCGCGACGGTTCTTCCAGCAGTTGATCTCCGCCGTCGGGTACTGCCACGCGCGCGGCGTTTTCCACCGCGACTTGAAGCCGGAGAATCTACTGCTGGACGAGCAGGGAAACCTCAAAGTCTCCGACTTCGGACTCGGCGCGGTGAAGGAGCAGCTGGCGGTGGATGGGGTGCTGCACACGCTATGTGGGACCCCTGCTTACGTGGCACCGGAGATTTTGGCGAAGAAGGGTTACGATGGGGCCAAAGTTGATGTTTGGTCTTCCGGGGTTATTCTCTTTGTTCTTGTGGCCGGGTATCTACCGTTCAATGACCCGAATCTTATGGTGATGTACAGGAAGATTTACAAGGGGGAGTACCGGTGTCCGAGGTGGTTTTCGACGGAGTTAAGGAGGTTTCTGGCGAGGTTGTTGGATACGAATCCCGAGACGAGGATCTCTGTGGATGAGATTTTGAAGGACGCGTGGTTCAAAAAGGGGTACAAGGAGGTTACTTTTGGCGATTTGGGTTTGGAATGGAAGAGTGAAGGGGATGGGGTGAAAGATTTGAACGCGTTTGATATAATTTCTTTCTCCACAGGCTTGAATCTCTCTGGTTTGTTTGATTCGTTGAAGGAGGTGGAAGAGGGAGAGAGGTTCATACTGAAGGAGTCGCCGGAGAAGGTGGTGGAGAAGTTAGTTGCGGCGGCGGCTACTGTGGAGGGTATTATCGTGCGGAGAAGGAAGGAGTGTGGGGTGGAGTTGGAGGGGTGTAATGGTAATTTCGCCGCTTTAGTGGAGGTTTACCGGTTATCGCCGGAACTGGTTGTGGTTGAGGTGAGAAGGAGGGATGGGAATGGCGGAGTTTTTAGGGACGTGTGGAGCAATAAGCTTAGGCCGTATCTCTGTGCAGCGAGTAGCAGTACGACGTCGGATCGGGAGGAAACCGGTGCGAAACCGGTTGCCGGTGAATCATGATTCAGCGTCATTATTATTTCTCAATTAGTAAATTTTAAATAAAATTGAAAACAAATTGGAAGTGGAGAATTTGAAAATTGAAACGAAGTAGGGCACAAATAGACGTGGAACACATCGTTGATTAAGCGTGCAAATTCGCTATGTATATTATTTTATCATTTATCATGCTTATATGTAAAGTATTACAGTATTTTGCTTAGCCTTATTATTTTCAAAGTGGTTGGTTGAAATTTATTAAAGCAACAATTGTTGTTCTAATAAGTTAATTCTTGTATTTGCAGGTTATTACAATCAGTTCCCCAGGATTCCCTTGAACTGCTTGGAAATTCAAAAGGAATAGAGGAACATTTGCATGAACTTTTTTATGTTATGAAAATAGCTTACAATTTCATGATTTCTTCTTACCCCATTTCAATAAATTTCTACCTTGCTAATCATTACTTGAAAAAAAAAATACTTTTTAAGTCAGTCTTATCAATTGGATACATTAAAATCATTTTAATACACAATGCAATGATGTAATTTCCAAAGAAAAAAACATGAGCTTTTAAATAACAGATTTAATAAACTAATTAATTTTTTCCGCCATTACTTCACTCTTTACAAATTACAGATAATACCCATGGGGTGGTGAAGGGAGGGCCCAACTGGTAGAAGAAGAAACTAGTATCCTTGAGGTTTTGCTGCACTTACAAGAAAAGTAGACAAAGGAAAAAATAAAGTTATAATTTGATTTCTACCATTTTCTTCAAAAACATATTCCTCGTGAACTTGTTTGTCGCGTTCTCTCTGGTAGAAAGTGTCAGCACTTTCCGTAGATTGTCCTCATCGTAAGTTTTCTAATTTGATTCTCACTTCTTTAAAATCTTGGTATGATGCTTAATTCTGGAATTTGTTGAGTTAAGCTTATAATACATATTTATCTCTGCGGTTAGATTTAAATATGTGGATTGGCCATTTTCTTCCTGACATGTTTTCTTCTAGTACGTGCCTTCTCTTATTTGATTGCATATAAAGTGTTCGATTAAATTCTAGCTTCAGATCTAATAAAATGCATTTTTGTAATGATTTGGCGATGGCTATCTATGGTCCATGTGCCTGCCTCCCAAATGGATAACTTCTTAGCATTTTTTCACGACACTTCTCAATGACCACAAAAGTAGTAACTGATTATGTGTGCCATTTGTCGTATGAATAGGTGGTTAAATCTTGTTGGACAGGTGGCCGTCGTGCTGGTGTAGCAAATCTATGATCAGTGTTGGTTCCTCGGATATGTTTATGTAGTCTATTGGAATTGGTAACAATTCATAAATAAAGTTGGATTGTATATTTTCTCTCATGTTTTTATGAGATTTATATAAGTTAAAAATCAATTCTCACAAAATTCAACTAATTAGATGAAATTCTACGGAAAACGTACAAGAGATATAACAACACTATGCACATGAAAATCATGTTCAACATTTATTAAGAGCATAACAATATGATATTTATAATAATTATTAATATATTATTATATATTATAAATTGAATTAAAAGAAAGTGTGGCTAGACTAACACTAATATTTAAGTTTTTTTTAATTTTTTAATTAATTGTTAAAAGCGTGTGGTTAGGTCGATGATACTAGTATTTTATTTTATAAAAAATTAAATAACATAACATATAGAATAAATTTGATGCGGTTAAAAAAGTATGGACAAAAAATAATAATTTTGAAAGTGCATAAATCAAGTTTCAACCAAGTATCATTTTTAAATTAAGTTAAAATTTAGAGATTAAAATCATTTTTTTCCCTTTCTTTTATAATGAAATTAGATTTGAACAAATTGTTTTTTGGTTAGATCAAAATTCCATTGAAATAAATAGACCTAAACATATGGTAGAGACAATAAATATGGACATCAATTTCAGTAATTGCATGAACTTTGTTTTAAAGGAAACACTAATCTGAGCGATGTATCATTGTCAAAGCCACATTTGAAATAAACAAAACTTGTAGTATGCCTTAAATGTTAGACATAAGTACTCTCAAAGAGACATTTACCTTGTTTAAGTATATGCATATAGTATTATTCAAAGATATGTTTAACAAAAAGGTAAGTCTAATTTCTAAAAACTACCAAATCCCTAAATTATTTGATGAACAATAACCTACACAATCAAAATAAATAAGCAAAGATGTGATTGTGTTGAACTTTAAACTCTCCCATTTCTTTACTCTCATTATTTTTTTAATATTCTTTTTACCATTTACACATCGAACACATTTATTAATGTGGGAAAACATTTAAGAAATTTTTGAAGTTTATTTCAAAATTGACATTATTGTCTCCATATACTAATTTAAATTCCATTATTAATGTGGGAAAACATCATTTGGGAAAACTAACGACTCCACTCAGTTCATATCGATATAGATATGCTAATTATAAATACGTAAAAGAAATTATTTATTTTGTCAAAATAAAAATTACACTTGTATTAATTATCTATATACAATACAATATTTCACCCTCTATCAATATACAATTATTTCAAAATTGTCCAAAACTTATTCTAACTCTCTCTTTTTTTTCACTTTGAATTTTTATAAGAAGAAAAATAACTTCAATTACCCTGAATTACAAAAAAAAAAATTCAAAATTTCACCACAAATAAAAAGATTAAAATAACAAAGTCGTACTTACATGTTCTACTTTAACTAAATAATAATAATAATAATGATAATAATAATATAATAGCCTAAAATGGTGCATCTTAACATGCCTCATACTTTTCTAGGAAGAAAATATCAATTATCTAAAGTTGTGATATGTATTGCTTGGGTGCTTTTGTCCACAAATTACACCAACAACAAAGTATAATGATTATAGTAATATAAATCAGAATCATAAGTACGATTCCTGAACTCCATGATCATGTTCAGTCACATTCACTTGCTCTTATATTGTGGCCTTTAATTAATAGCAAATGGACACGCCGCAGTACCACCCTGCATTCTCTGCTACTTCAACAAGTGGTCCAAATTGAAATAGTACCCTAACTTTTCAAACTTGTTCAAGTTCAAAAATTATTAGGTGATTCAGAAGAATCAACACACAACTTTTTAACGTAATTTTTAACATTATTTATCCTAAATTTATTTTCATTCCTTATCTTCATAATTAAGGTATGAAAAGAAAAAAAAGGAGGCAACGAGGTATGGTACACGCGACAGAGCTAAACAACCATCCAAATTTGAAGCATAGCAGCATGTGAGAAAGTTCGCGTAGAACTGAACCATTCAATTAATTGAACCATGTTACTCTCTCGATCTGAACAAAAAAAAACATTTAAAATACTATTTTTTTTTGGATTGTTCCTCCATTAATGCATGCTACGTTAAGTTCTTTGTCGCTTTTCGTTGGCTGCACAGACAAAATATGGTTGCTGTTGGAATCCATTTTTCAATCATAAACTCTTGACACCAAATATCAGTTTTCTTGTTGGAAATTTTAACTTTGGATTTCATATATAGGATATATAGTTTGAAAGTGAGAATGACTTAAGGTAAAATATTTATCATAAAATAAAGTCTTCAAAAGTATCATATTTAAAGAGTATATATAAGATTATCCTCTGTGATATTACATATCTACCTCAAAATAATAAATAGAAGGATAACTGAATACAATAATGTGGTATACCTAACATGGTTGTCTGTGATGAAAAAAAAACATGTATTATTATTGTTATGTATGTGTCACTACCTTTGGTGCGGGACATGTCATGCATGATAAGTGTAAATTAGTGTGTTAATCACACTATAATTGCGATTAATGATTACTGACAAAATTTGCTAAAAATAATTGCCAAACACAAAATATTCCCGCGGACCCACAACAGAGAATCATGCAATAGTATTTATAGTGTATCTTATAGAATATATAATAATTGTGACCATGATGACGTCTTTTATGTAATTATGATATTTAAAAAAAATTAAGAGTTAAATATATCTTTTATTTATTTTTTCATCTTTAAATTAAATATATAGTGTTTTGTTTTGACAAATTAATGAAAATAATGTAAGATTTTCAACAAATTATACGTGTACATTATATTGTAGTTTGTGCAATTTTATAAAAAAAATAACATTTTTTTTTTCAATAGATTGTACTCTAGTTTATTGTAAAAATAAAGTGAACATAAAATAAGTATATAGTTAGTTGTTTTGAAATAACTTTTGAAAATAATTTAACAAACGAAAAATATATTTAACTTTAAATTTAATTTAATTTTATAAAGCTTAGTTTTAAAGTAAAGTTTGTTATTATTAATATATTGTAATAGAGTATTTTATTTAATTTATGTTTGATTTTACATTAAATTTGAGATAAATATTTATGGATAGTGATAGGAAGTAACAAGTTTGTTTGTATTTGAGAGTCTATTTGAAGTTAAATTTGTAAAAATGGTATGTTTAATTTTTCTTTTGTCAAAAGGGATTAAGTCGTCAGGATGGAAGACGACATTACAGGGGAAGTTGTCCTCTACCCAGCCAGTTTCTGTTTTTTCGCATAGGAAAGTAAAATCGGCTGCAATGGTGACAACTTCTCATTGAGAACCGGCATGGAGCACAACGAATTCAATATACCATTTAATGGAAACCAGCTGCCGTGGTGACGACTTCATATCGAAAAACGTATGTTTTAATACCGACTTTGCTTTGTCTAAAAATGTTGATACAGGCACGCGCTACTGCAATATGCACTGCACAATTCATATTCATAGGCATGGGTTCACGTACATAGAAATCGTCCTGTACAGGGACAACTTTGCTTTTTTGAAAGAAAAAAAACAGAAATTGGTTGGATGGATGATGACTTCACCTGTAATTCGTCTTCTACTCCGACGACTTAACCCAATTTAAAAAAAAAATCAACAAACCCTATTTTACAAATTTATGATCAAATGGACTCTGAAATACAAAAAAGTCGAAGTAACACTGTATATTTAACAAAATTTTATTAAATTATAGTATATTAGAAGAGAGTTTATGTTTATATCAATCTCATAAAATAAATTTATAAAGTGACAAAATACTTGTTATATATATAGTGTAATTTGTCTTTATGTTTAATATATTAAATATCCAACAATTTTTTATTTCAATTTAAGTGATTCTAATGCCAAATTTAATAAAGGAAAATATTAATTCATTTTATTAAAAAAAGTCAAAAATAACTAGAAAAAAATGAAAAAAAAATGAAAAGAAAATTATTATAACAATAGAACTTAAAAAAAAAACTATTAATCCTTTATAATTAAATCAAAGTTAAACAGTTTTAGTTACCTTTCGTTTTCTTAATTATATTTAATGAGGAAAACAAAGTTGACCCGTAGTGACGGTAACAGCATGAAAGATGCACTTGACTTGACGTTGGACAAACTATTGCTACTATTTTGGCCACGAATGACCTTAAAAATAAAGAATTAATTTCTTGCGTGTGATGGTTGACATTTGCGACTAAATATTTTAAAGAATAGTTAATTAGTCGGCAACTGAAAAAAAAAAGAAAAAAGTAAAAAGTAGGGAAAATCAGAAATGAAAAATGAAATTCAAAAGAGAAAAAATGTATTGAAAATTTAGAAATTTATCTTCCTCTTATTTAATCATATAAAAAGTGAAAATAAAAAACTATGTGAAATAATACAAATATCGCTAACTATATGATGCAGCGTCATAATGAATTTTTAAGTAATGTATATTAAAAATAATATTTATATAAAATTATAAGTAATGTATATTAAAAAATATTCTTTATAGAAAATTTTCTATTTTATATGCTTTAACTGTAATATTTATTTATCTTTTGCAAAAACACTTTAATATATTATAGTTATTGAATGAAATATAAATTTGTAGTAGTTGTTTCTCTTAATAGGAATTGAATGCGCATGTAACATACAACGACTCACACACTTCACTCAAACAATTATGAGTTAGAAACCTTTAACACAATTGTTAAATTTAATAAAACTTAAAGGATTTTAATTATATTTACAAAAGAATAAACTATTTCATAATAATAATACTTGTCACATAAACATTAATGTAACATCAGTATTACAAATTTACTTTTTTTTTTCATGAATATATAAGTACGTATTTTATTTAGTGTTAATTACTAAACTTATCAAATATAACATATTTATTAAATTCAATAGTTATCAATTTATTAAATGTATGTTTAATGTTTATTGTTAACATTTTTTATGTAATAATAATAATAATATAATAATAATAACACATTTGTATTTATAATTGTCAGTTGAAATTTTTTTATTTTTAATAGCCAAAGATTAAATATAATTTTAAAATTATTTTCTTAAAAAAAAATTCGTGATTTTAATTAAAAGACGTGATATTTAAAAATGAACAGAGAGCAATTTTAAAAGGGACATTTAGTTGAATACACTATACATCAATGGAATAATCTACAATAATAAAATATAATTAATTATTTTCAGAAAAAAGTTTACATTTTAATAAATATTAATTAAATTGATTACATTAATTACACAATATCAAGCTCTTAGTAATATAATTATGATCTTGAATAAAGGTGTTTTTAGATCTCTGATATGTATCTATTTCTTACGATAGATTTCAAATGCATATAAGTCCCACGGAGGAAGAATATATATATTTTGTTTACTTAATTACTTTTCATCTAAGTAGTTAATATATAAAACATATTATTAGTAAAATTTTATCTTTTAGAATTAAAAATTCCAATTCGCATGAGAGATAAGATAAACAATTCACAATATCAATTGTTTATGAACTAACATAATTACTAGTATTTTGATAAAATAATTAATATTAAAAAGTATTAAAAAATGTCTTGGAAGGAAATATACATAAAATAATAATAAACAGACAAAACAAACTATGTGGAGCAGAACCTAAAATAAATTATCAAAGATGTGGGAGTGCTAGCAAAGACACTTCATGATTGGTTCAACTTGCAATCCAAAACTTGCGATAGCTACTGTCACAATTGGAGGAACTGGGCCCACTTAAAAACAAGCCCATTTAGACACTAGAATGGCAGTTTCTTCCTACACCTCCACAATTTCTTCCTGCAGCTTCATATATTTAAAAAATTCAAATTATAAAAAGAATTACTTGTTGAAAGTATTATGTGGTTCAACATGCAAGACTATAAGTAATTATTGATTTAGTTTTAATATTCATTCAGTTTGTTCAATTTTGGTTATGATATTCCTTCAACTTTTTCAATTTGGTCATTATATATATTTTTTTTTCAATTTGGTTATAATATTCATCAATTTTGTTCAATTTGTTTTTTTTCTAACATTGTTAAAGTAATTAACGAATTGTAGATCTGTCACGTGTTATTTCGTAATTTTTTTTAAAAGAAAATATGTTCACGTGTTAAGCCCATATCATGTCACATGTCAAATCAGTTTTATATATTCAATTTGGTATATTTGTTATTATTGTTCAGTTTGCTCCTAATTTTTTCTTTGAATTCAACAATTTTTTTGTCTCTCTCCTAATTGAGACCAAATTTAATTTTTACATAAATGTTATATTGATATTCTTATTAAAATTCTCATTTTTATTAAATATATTTAATTTAGAGTTAGAGTTGGTTTAAAATTAAAATCAAAATTTTTAAAGTAGAGAATAAGACCATTGATTTTAAATTTTAAGCCGTTAAAAATAATATAAAGTAATACAATTGATTAGTATAATGTTTATTTGATTTTTAATATTTTATGTGATTTTTATCCTCTTAAATTTTTAAACCAGTAAAATTCTTCACTTTTACAATTTTTGACCTAATTTTACACCAACTTTAACCCTAAACAAAAAATATTTAATAAAAATGTGAATTTTAAAAAATATTAATATAACATTTATATAAAAGTTAAATTTGGTCTCAAGTGAGAGAAAGATAAAATTTCTCAATTTTTAAAAAAATTGGGACTAAATAGTAAAAAAATAACGAATATCATGATAAAACTGAATATAGAAAATTGATTCTAACACATGACATGATATTGACTTGACACATAGTCATTTTTTTAAATAAAAAATATTAAAAAAATTAAAAGAATGTAAAAAAAAATTCACAAAATGACATGTGATCCTCACCGTTCATAATCAGTTAACTATTATTTTAAGGATGTTAGCAAAAAGAACCAAACTTAACAAACTTGACAAATATTATGACCAAATTGAAAAAAAAAATTAACATCAAATTGAAAAAACTAAACGAATATTAAAAACTAATAAGTATTTAAGCCTAACATTTATTATTTTTACTAATTTAATTAAATAAAAATAAAATTATTAAATTTGCACCCTAATATTGTAGGGAGGAAAAAAAATTATACAACAAATAATTTTTTATGTAGACAATTACAAATCTTGAAACCAAATATTATGTCGGGTGAGTCACAAAAATTAATTTGTATTTCTTATGTAGGATAGGTCAGCTCAATTTGTTTTTGACTGGCCGGTCAATGATAATGAATGAAACAAAGCTGAAAGGTCCTTCTTTATTATTTTCCCTAATTTAATCTAAAATCTTGAAAATATTAAAATATTAAATAAATTTGTTTTAGTTAATATTACTCAACTTATTATAGGATTCTATCCTGAGAAATTCACATTTAAACTCCAAAATAGGGTAATGAAAAATAAGATAAATTAATGTGAATTTTTTTTTCATTTTTAGTAATGTTCACTAACTATAAATAAAGACTATGATACTTTGACACCACACCAATTTTTTTTTTCCTCTTTTCAAATTATATCAAACTTTTTTTCATTTGATAAGATGGTATGACGTGGACATTGTAAAAAATTTATAAAAAGTCAGTCAAAAAATAATTTTAAATAGATGAGATAAAACAGCCCACCATGCTTTTTTCTTCTTCTTAGCCATCCCTGTGTTTAATTTAAGGAAGAAAGAAGTAGCATCAAGTTATGCCAGAAGTAAAGTATTTGATAATAGGACAAAAGTTGATTGTGACCAACCCACCAACATGTCTTTTATTTATTTTTGGACTGTCAAGTCCATTCCCACTTTCAACTTATGTAGTGTCTTCTTAAATCAGCTCGCACCACAAGAGAGTCATACCCTGATTCCTCTGATATACACACACAAAAACCGAGGAAACCATGTGTCCTCTCAGGTTCATTCTTGTAATCTTGTCGGCAACTCTTGCCGGTTTCTTGGTCCTCAGAAATTTCAGATCTCAACCCCACATCACTGACACTGAGTTGGATGCAAACAATGAAAACAATGAGCACACCCAAACCTTAAAGAATGCAACTTCCAAGGTACCAAGAGGACCCTTTTCCATTCCTTTTTGTTTATGCTTTAGATTGTACAAAAATGTTGTCTTTTCATGTGGTGTATTGGTGAGTCTACAGGTTCGTGATGCATTGCAATCTGGGTTCTGGACCTTCCTTGACATGGCTAGCGGTCGCTATCTTTGGAGGCACTTAGTCTCTTCCTCTTCCCCAAAGTCTGAATGAATTCTTATGGTATATAGCTGCTTTTAATGGTGATAATAATCATAACTTAGCTGCAAAAATACTACAAACCACTTCCTTAACATGTGGTTTAGACTTACATGCCTGTAACTGTTTGTTACTTTTTTGTTTAGCTGTAAATGGAATACCAATATGTTGCAGTTAATGGGCAAATAACCATGTTTCTTACTCACTATTAATTTAGGAGAACAAATATTTCAATAGAAGAGTATTTTACATATTAGTTTGAGTTTTTGGAATGAAAATATCTCAGTTCACGAAAATCCTGTGAATTAGATATGGTTCTCCTTCCTTAGAATTGGTCTTCTTTTCCTTATGATTTTTTTAGTAAACTAGAGACTGAAATTCCATAGAGTAGAAGACTAAAGTGATAGATTCTCAGGAGAGTAGAACGGGTTTCTACAAGTATAATCCACCTATGACCAAATGATAATGCTTCAGGTACTCCAAAGAAAATATCTTAGCCTCTGAAATTCTTCATACAAGGCAGGTATAGGTTTTTGAACATTTTTATCCTATAATTTGGAACTGATTTAAAATGCTACAAGGATACTTTTGCGCTTTGCGGAGTATTGTCTTTCTTAGAATATGATCTAGATTCCTAGTTGCGGACAATATATAACCTAATTTGTGAAAGTTAGGATTTTGTTTTAAAAAATAATTATTTATAATCTGTGATAAACATGATTTTATCCCAACATTTTGAAATTGTTTGTGAAAATCAGTTTTAGACATAGAAGAGTGATGATAATGTGTTGAGATTGATTATGTATGATATGATTTGTGAAAAAATTGTCTTAGCCTGTATCAGAAGCAGGTCTTTGTATAAGAGGAATTGATAAAGAAACTACAGAATTTATTGATTTCTCTTAGGCAGTATGTATGACACTCATTAATCACTCGTGTCCTTAAAACATTTGGAGTCAATACCACTACAAACCGGTTTTTAACCAGTAAACTTGCAAAAATATTCAAACTAAACATCTGCTACCTGAAGTTGAGACTCTATGTATTACAATAAGGTCATGACATTGTAAAGAACAAGAAAAATATACAGACACAACATCATTTACAATGGGATTTCATATTATTGATGCACAAATAATAAGGTTTGAGGCACTGGAAACTAAGAAATATTGTTTTTGGGACTGAGATTGTTGTTTCTGCAGTTGCTCCAACTGTTGTGTGTGATTTACTGTTGTTGGTCACCTTGCCATACCCAAACAATATCTTTAAGAGCAGGCCTTATGGCTTCTTTCAATATTTTATCATATTCCAGCGTATCTCCATTTGATTTCTTCACCTCCACCAAGTGCAGAAGTGGAGTAACCTCAAAGATCTCTGCATCAATGGATAAGATCCCCTTCCTACCTTCATGAAGGGCCTCCAATTTCAACAAACCCGCAGCCCTTTTCTTTATCTTCATCTTCAGCCGATTTGCAATTTCTTCTAGCCTGAAGATGATGAGAGATGCTGGTTGTCTTGAAGTAAATCTTGCTTCCCTTTTCTGAAAGCTGTCTTCAAAGAATCCACAAAGATTGAAACCAGGTGAAAGGGAGATTATATCAAAGGCATTTATACTTATTGGCACAACTGACTCTTCCCTTGCTTCTGCTGCTAAGACATTACTTCCATCACCACATTGTTCAGAATGATTTGTATTTGAAGGAGAGATACTCACACTCCTGTTTTCCTCTGCTTGTGTTGTCTGTGTACCATTTTCCCACTTCCTAAACCAAGAACATTGCTTAATCTCATCTATGGAAATCCTAGTGTTTGGATTTGGATCCAACATCTTGCTCAATAGCCTCCTAACTCCTTTTGGGAACCATCTAGGACATGTAAACTCTGCCTTGCTTATCTTCTTATACACCACCATCAAATTAGGATCTTGAAAAGGAATGTAACCTGCTAGTAAGACAAACAAAACTACCCCACATGACCAAATGTCAGCTTTGGCACCATCATAACCTTTCCTTTTGATGACCTCAGGAGCAACATAGGCAGGTGTTCCACAAGCTGTGTGCAACAAGCCATCTTGGTGTTTGGAATCAGCCAGAGCACTTAACCCAAAATCTGAGATCTTCAAATTATCATTTTCATCCAACAGAATGTTCTCTGGCTTTATATCTCTATGGCATACACCTCTACTGTGACAAAAATCCACTGCATTCACTAGCTGCCTAAAATATCTGTGTGCAACATCTTCTTTGAGTTTTCCTTTAGCCACCTTCTTAAACAGTTCTCCCCCTTTAGCATATTCCATAACAATGTAAATCTTACTCTTTGTGGCCATGACCTCAAAAAGCTCAATAACATTTGGGTGCTTGACCAGTCTCATAATAGATATTTCCCTTTTAATGTGATCAACCTGCCCAGCTTTTATAACCTTGTTCTTGTCAATCACTTTAATGGCCACACTTTGGTTAGTTCTTGTACAACGGCCATAGTAAACCTTTCCAAAAGTTCCTTTACCTAGTAACCTTCCCAGTTCATATTTTTGCATCAAGATGCTTGATTTGTTCTTCCTAGGAGACATTGAAGTTGGGCAAATTAAATTTCACTCCCTCAGCCAATTAAAATATCTGTAGTATAGAGATCAGATGATAGCAAATAAGCTATTCAACCTTCTTCACGCAGGTGATATACTAACACAACAGGCACATCAAAATAACATGTGTTCCAATTATGCATCAAGGGATACTGAAAGAATGAGCCAACAATTTTTGCTCCACTGTTACTAATTAAGCTGGGCAGTAATAGCAAGAACATAACCTTATGGATCTCAGAGACAAAGCTCATTTTCATACATCTCTTCCCTCTGTGTATGTCATGCACTGCTGAAGAATATATACATATATGTGCGCCACAGATAGGTGAGCGAACTTCAGAACTGTACTGAAAACTGAGGATGATTTTCCTGAGAATGTAGTCAATCTGAAAATCATAGAAGCATCAAACTGAAATCAATAACTAATGTTTTATATGATAATATATAGATATCGAAAATAAAAAAGACTAATCATAGATTGATAGTTCATGAAAGATAGTACACTTTGCAGATATTACTGTTCAATGTAAGATGATTTTAATAACACACATAAATACAGAGTGACAGTAGTATAGTTATAAAATCTTAGAAAATGATGTATGTTTTCTGCCCCACAGTAAGCATATGTAATTAATTGATCTTTAGCAAGACAAATTTGTGTGCTGAAATAATGTTCAGATAATGAGAGACATGTTGGTGTAATAGCACAATCCAAATCATAAAATAAGACCAAAAAAATCCATAATAAATAAATGAAAATAACCTCTAACCTTCAGAATTGAGATTGAACAGTTGTAGCACCAAACATAGTAGAGATATAATACAGTGGTTGTATAGAAAAGTAAATTAACTAGTAAGTACTAGAGCTGTTACTTGTTTGTGTACAACATTCATATATAATATGAATATTTCTGTGATGTTTTGGAATTGGTGATGTCATGGTGTGCTATTTTGGCTATTTGAATCATCACAAGAAATGTAGTAGAACACGTGTGAGAACATTAATGCATGAGGAAAAGGAATGAATTTGGAAGTTTCCACGTCATGGTAGTGAACGTAAGCAAAATTGAGGATGTTGTGCCATGTGGATTGTGACCGACACGTTGGCAGTCATGATCATCTCGTGTTGCTTAGTTAGGTGATTGATTTGGACCGAATAACCGATGCACGCCATCATAAAAGTTTCCAAATTCAGACTATAAATGATTATTTTTTATTATTTTTTTCTCTCTCCTTAGGTTAATGGTACTTTTATTTTATTGTTATAATATTTTTAACTTTTTGCATATATAATTTCAATTCAAGAAATTATATAATTTCATTTTTTTAAAATGAGCCTCGATTAAAAATATTTATAATATTAAAAAGAAAATAATAAAAGTATTATATTATAAAAGATATTGAACTCTTTTTTTATGTATAATTTGATTTCTTTTATAAAAGATATCAAAATAAGAAAAATTTTATTTTGTAGGTGTAACTAAATAAAGTTAACAATTTTGATAGTCTGATAGTTAATACTATACCAATGATGTATTGTTATTTGAAAGAATTGTTAAAAAAACAAATATAAATAAACTAAATTTTTTTCGGAAAATTTCCCAATTAAAAGAAAATGGACAGATTTTAGGCTTAAATGTATTGTTTTAAAGCAAACTTTCGTGGACATCGTAAAATAATAGAATATTATGAAAATGAAATGAATAACAAACACATTTGAGATTAAAACAAAGAAATAAAAAGTTATATACATTTTAAAAAAACATAATTACATGAACTAATAAAGTATTTACAACTTGATTTCACTAAAGTTCCCAAACTTATAAATAAATAAGTTATTTGCATATTTAGAATAATATTTTTTGTGTCCACTAAAACAATTATTACTTATAAGTTAATTTCTTGCAAATGTAGCATATAAATTTGAGTTTTACCCCTTCTGATATTCATGTTAAAAATTAAAATCTTTATTATCGTTCTTTTAATAACTTAAACGATGTTTATATTAGAAGATATGATAAGACACAAACACAAGGTTTCATATTTATTTATGCAATTATATTACATTTCATGTGTGCAAAAGAGATGCACGTTAATTAAAATTACATTTTTATTCGTGTTAGTATAAATTCAAAGTTTAAAACATTATAAATCACAATAAAATGTGACACTACTTAATAAATAAAATATACGAACCATAGTTATTTCAAACTATAAGTTAAATCCTTGCACTAAATAAAGTTATATTTTTGTCTAATTTGAGCTTAATTAAGAAATATAAAATACCGAATTAATTAATCTCATATAAACATAAATAAAATATTATTAAAATTTTTAATATTTTCGATGTTGTGATTATAAATGTTTATGTTAAGTTTAATTAATGTTGTATTTGTTTTTGAATAGATGAATATCAAAGTGTGTGAATAAATTTGAGTAAATTTAAGTAGGTGAATTTGTATGTTTCTTTGAAGAGATTTGAAGGGAAAAGTAAATGAATATTTGAAAGTAAAGTTTGTAAGAATTTGCAAATGATTTGATTAATACGATAGATAATTATTTTTTTATTAAATTAAAATATAAAATTATTATTTTATCCTTATAATTAAAATTAATATATTGTAATTATTTTTATAATAATAATAATCATTATATATATATATATATATATATATATATATATATAGATAAATATATTTTTGATGTCTTAGAAAATTGGAATTAGTCACTTTTTAAAATTTGAGTTGTTTACACATTTTCAGTTCAATGTTAACTGAGAAATATGTCTAGAACATTAAATAAATTTAACAAAATTTGGTTAAAAAAACTCAAATTCACGCATTTTTAAAGATGAGAAACTAAATTAGTTAAAAATTTTAAAAAAGGACTGATCCCAATTCTCACTCGAAGTTAAGGGACAAAAAACATATTTAACCCTTATATATGTTGTTGTTATTATTATTTATAATTTTTATTATTTATTATTGATATTACTAATATATATATATATATATATATATATATATATATATAACTGGCTTCCAACAGGGATATTAATGTAAAATTTTCATTCATCGTCTCAAATCTTCTCTACATTGGTGAGATGAGAAAAGTGAGTGATCTTTTAAATTCGTCGTTTTCTTCTCTTGCCAATTCATACCCTAAGTTTGGCGATAATCCAATGGTTTGATTATAACTAGGGGTGTAAATGAACATGGCCAAACTCTTAAATTTTGAACTTGATTTTAAAAAAAATTAATGCTCAAATTTGACTCATTAATCTAATTAAATAAAGTTAAACATTTGAGGTAAAAATAAATAATAAAAGATGAAAAAGAATAAAGTAGAAATAAAAGTAAAATAAACGGTAAAAAATAAAGAAATAAATAGATAAAATTATTGTTAAAGGTAAAAATATATAAATAAAAATAAAGAAATAAAATTATGAATAGATGGTGGTTTATGGCGCATATGTTGAAAGAATGTAAAATGTTAGGTAAAAGACTAAATAGAAAATTATTTTAGTTTATATTAATGGTATTATAAAAAATAATCATTTAGCAATTCATTACTATTTTAAAGAACTACTAAGGTTGATATGTGCTAAAACTCCGAAGGCCTCACTATATCCACATAAAAATGTGGTAAACTTATTTTCCTATTTGTATCAATTGATATAAATAGGCTTCTATGTCAATATCTTGATAATTTCTTCACCTAATCCGAATTATTCATAAAATATTATTTATTTAAATTTTTAAATAAATACTCAAAAACATTGTAATAGATAATTATTTTATTATGTAGCTAAAATAATATTAAGATTATGCTTAAGACAGCGAATGGTTCATAAGATCGTAAATTGTGAGATTATATAGTAAATTTTACTTTTTATATAAACATAGTATATATATCATCAACACACATGAAAATAAAATTAATCCGTTATCAATACTTAATCAAACTTAAATTTACAAGAAATATTGATTTTGTGAGTGCAAGGTAACAAATGTTTTACCCATATACTACTAGACAAAAAACATTTTAGACACTAACAAAATAGGTGGTGAAATGGGTAAAATAGATGACAAACACCCTTAGCCATCAAATTAGCCACAAAAAATAAATAGTGGCGAAAACTTTAATCGCAAAACAGTTAGTCACCGATTTAAAAATCGGTGGGTAAATAGCCACTGAAATTGCAGTCGCTAATTAGTCACTATAAATTTGGTCACCTTAAAGTATTGGAGACCAATTTTGCAACTACACTTTCAATCACTAATAGGGATGTCATTTAATTTAATGAAATGATTTTCGGTCACTAATTTAGTCACAATGGTTTACCAAAAATTCTCAAATAAAATAACTTTACCCATGCAAACACTAGAAACCCTAAACCCCAAATCAAACCCACTTGTTTTTCACCGCCACCCTACTCGAAGTCTAGATCACCCTTCACATAATGGTACGTCCCTTACCTAGTACAAAGCAACAATGGACAACCACACCAATGGCAACCCAAGGTTTCACGAACAAACAAACCTCACCCACAAAACAATCCTAGACAAGTCTCCCAAACACAACACTAACATCACAAATAAAAAGTTATTTTAATTTTAATAACACATACCCCTATAAAAATGTACATGTCATCTCCACCATTTACCTACTCATCATAAATTTAATGTTGATTAAGATGGATGTTTTTCGATCATTTTGAAAGTAAAAGAATCATATATATATATATATATATATATATATATATATATATATATATATATATATATATATATATATATATATGGACTTTTAGAGAGGAACAATTTCCAATTTGACAAGTAAGTACAAGGACAAAAAACATACTTAACCATAATTTTTAATTAGAAAATGAATTTTAATAATAATTTGTAATGAGATGAAATATGGTGACAACCCACATAACTAAAAAATTTTAATTACATTAACTTTTAATTAGATTTAGGTTTAATTTAAGTTGGAGGTGAAGAGACGATGAAACAAAAAATTTGAAGAAAATGTAAATTCTTACGATTTTACAATTTTGTATAACAATCTCGTCGATTTTACTATGTTACAATTATGCATAAAATCTAATTCGTAAATATGATATAAAATTTTAAGATTTTACAATTATATGATTTAAATATTGATTTTGACTACCTTACTTTTTCTTTTAATACCATTAAAACCACAAATATAGGATATTTATTTCACAAATATTGTTACAAAGCATGATTATCAACTCTAAGATGAACAATCTTCACTACTCTAATCAACTACGGTTCTTCTAAAGAGTAAGAGGGACCATGACCCCTCCAAAATTTTTTAAATTAATATATTTATAAATTTTTAATTTTTAATTTTTTTAAAAATTTTAAAATAAATGTGGTGCATATGTTAAGAATTGATACAAAACTAGATATATTTTTATTTCTTTTATAACACAATATTTAATGTTAATAAATAATGAAACATAAAATAAAGTATAATAAACAATCAAAATAATTATTAAGATATTGTATTCTTTTTTGTTTATAAAGATAAAAATAAGTTAGACGTAAACTTAATATTTTTACTCTCATTTTTCATTCTTCATTCGTATACTTCCCTTCTTGAAGAAAAAAAAGTAATTTTCTTTTGTCTCACTTGATAGTAAAATATAAATTCAATAGTTAACTTTATTTTTTAATCTTATGAGCCTTTGTATATTATTTTTTATGAATAAAAAATAAATAAATAATGTATTGTGTTTTTTCATAAACGATTTTTAATTATGACTTAATTATTATAAATAACTTTCAGTAATTGCTCCTTCAAATTTTTGATTTAATTATGATAAATTATTTTTTAATCTTAAACTTAAAAAAATAGATATATTAATGAAAAATAAAAAAATAGATTTATTTTTTAAGAAAATATATTCAACTCCTTTACATCATAAGAAACATAATACTAATAATCTAACTATGAATTAGAAGAACTCTTTCTTAAAATTCAAGGAATAATTCTAGATGAATAGTTCTGTATTTTTTTGTTTTGGACGTGATTCGAAAAAAAGTCTTAAAAAAATAAAAATAAAATATATATATATATATATATATATATATATAATTTTTTTTTTAGTTATATTTTTTTTAGTTTTATTTATATTAAATTATATATTAATTTTTATTATATTAATGATAAAATATATATGTTGAGTCTATTATTTTGATTTTCTTAATATTATTGATCAAGATTTGTCAGATACTCTAATTCAATATGCACAAAAGATAATAATTTTATTTGAATATTAAACATTAAAATTGCGCTTAATTTAAAAAAAATTATATTTGTCTCCTAAAATTATTTATAAAAAATCCACACCCGATTAACGCATTTGAATTTTGGTTAAACCTAAACTAACTTATATTAATGCAAAATGGCAGGTAATCTGTTATAGTTTCTTAGGTTAGGCATACCTTTGTACAAGTATAACCTAATTTATAATAGAAACCTAGCATTGGTACGTTTAAAAACTTATTTCATATTAGAACTTTAAAAGATGAATTAAAAACATTTTCGAATATGTCAATAAACTTGCGTATTAATGAATCTATGACTAATAGATTCATATGTACTCGACCAATCACAAAAAGTTGTCAACTTGCTCAAGAGTCAATAGGTCTATCACCCAAAAGTCAGTTAAAATTGCAAAAATATATTGCATTTTATAATTAACCATCGTAAAAAGTAAAATAAAAAAGAATATTTTTTATAAATCAGTTATGATTTTCTAAAAACATGCAATATCTCCTTCTCAACTAAAATGACCTTTTAAAACAAATCTATACATAACAATTTTTTACGATTAATATGTTTAAAATCTTTATGAACCGATAATTTATGTGTTCTTCTTATTGTCTTAGGTAACAAAATAACACTGGTTAAACGAATGCTTAAAGAATGATTATAAGAGAAGAAAATAATAATAAATTTACAACTTTTGTTATGAAGTCAAGAGGAGATACAAGAAACATCAAATATAGCTACTACGAAAGACATGCTAAAAACACAGTTCTGGAATTAGTCTGGATATCTCTATTGTTTGTTTTAGTGAACTACACACTAGACTTCTTATGTATTGATGTATCTCTGGTGTGTATTAATTTATGAGCATGGTTAATTTGTTGAATCACAACTATGCTCAAATATTAACTAGCTCACGTGGAAAATTTGTATTCAAGCAGTTTCTCTTTTAAGATTTTTGCACATATTACGATGAAGATTAAGATATGCTTTTTGTAAAAGAATTAGAATATAATAAATTCTCTATATATTTTATTCATTTATTTTTTGCTGATAAGAAAAAAAAAAAAAAAACTGCCAATTCTGATCTTAATGAGTTATATCCTAATTTATTTTCATCTTTTTAGTTAATTAGAAACATTGGACGCTAAATTTTATGTGTACTTCCGTATAATGAATTATGTATTATCAATTACATATATAGAGTTTTTATTCAAAGATATTAATTGGATTTCAGTACTAAAAAGCTTACAACAACTCACGATTTTGATTTATACAAATGTAATTCAAATTTTTGTTTTTTATTTTTAAAAAGAGACTTTTTTTTTTTTTCATGTCACACATCAGGAGTTTGTTGATTGATCTTACCTGTTTGTTAACTAATTTTCCTAATTTTATATAAACAATTGTTAGTCTAAAAAAGATCTTAGTTATAAATGACAGATCCGAAGATTCGATAAATGTCAACAAATAATTTTTATAACAACCAAAACTAATTTTCTAAATGTAAATTTAGTTTCGGATTAAACTTACAAATTGAAACTACTATGCCAAAATCATAAGATTTAAGTATGGAACTAAACAATTGCAACAAGTTGGGTTATGTTAGATGTCATATAAGAACAATCTGCACATAAAACTTAGCTGGTAATAATCTAGAAGAAGACCAAAGATTGGTTGTGTATATTCTTCTTTCTTGGTTGGTTCGTTAAAGAAAAACCATGTATCAGTCGTTTTCCCTTGAGAAGTGGACTTTGATGAGTTCTTAAACAAGTTCCACTTTTTCTGATACAGATGATGAGATCAAAATTTCCAGAGTCAGATTTAAGTTACTAGGAGATGCCGTTAGCAAGTCTCAATTTGTGCCTTCTCATCACTTTTGTTGTCTTGCTGTTCTTTCACCAAATCAAATGTTAGCATTTCATTAAATATTACAAAAGGGTTGCTACTAACAGTGATTGTGATGTTCTAACTGATGCTGTTTGTTGGGCCAGTGCCACCGGGAAGTGGGTAACATGCATCTTTGTTCACTCTTTTCGATAGAAAATGAGTTTTAAGTCTAACTCAATTCAATAAAATTAATTTGTAAAATGAGATTTACATTTTATTTATATATTATAATATTATCTTATTTTTAGTCGATGTGAGACTTCCAACACTTTTCTATTCTTCACATGATCACAATTTTCTTTGCTCTATTATACTATGAATGAATAAGGCTGATCCATATCAGAGTATAATATGCAGACACTGTCTAATTCTGACTATGCAAAAACTATAATTAAAAACAATGAATGAATGAATGAACAAACTATTCCATATTTGCCTGCATGAGAGGGAAAAGAAGCATTGGATCCAAGAGTTGACCAAAACAATTAGAGTAAAGGAGAACTGACAAGGCACGTGGTTCCAGAAGGAGTAGCACGTGTCCTTCTTCATCTTTCTTACCATTCATTAATTAGGGTTGGTATTGCCTTACGCCATGTTTTTCTTTGCTTGTCTTGGCGTTGTTCTTGAGATAATTTTGTATTCAAACAATAACATCGAATTGCGTAATGCAATAATAAACATCTCCAATAACCCTATTGGGAAGGGATGTTTTTTTAACCATTGGTTGTATAAGATTTATTGCAAGACTAATTCAACTCGTTCTTTTTCTTTTTTAGCATATTAGCAACACTTTATTACAATATGTTTTCAACAATGTAAATTAATTAACACGGTTGTTAAGATATTGAATGATTCACTCTATTTGTTAAGATGTTAAATCGATTCGTTTATCTCAGATATCCTTAAAATATTACAGAAACTATTATAATTAGTTAAACTATACCTGCTGTTTAGATAGAAAATAGTTTTTTTCTTATAGCCTTTTTAATTAAAAAGCTATATCCCGACACTTTTGTTTCTTGAAGAAAAGTTTCTCAATCGGTGTTGATTCATTGGTTCTTATAACATGACTTTAGGTTCAGTAACCATAATCATTCTTCCTTATTCATATTATATTCAACTAACTCACATTAAGAAAAACATTGCACCAACTAAAACAAATGGATCATTTGGAAACATGTGATTTGATGGCTATATACAGATGATAATGCAAAACTGTTAATTTTACATTGTCATTTATTTACGATTACCTATTGTATCAAACTAAGATTATTATATACAATTTTCCTAGATGAGAGTATACGTTATTTTATACTTAAAAATATATAAGCTCTTTTTCTTTAATTTTTTTTTAATTTTATTATAATGGTGTTGAAAATTTAAGGGCTAAATATGTTTAGTCTTTGAATTTTTGATGTGAAATTGAGATTCATTTTTATCCGAAACTTTGATACATTTTAATCCTTAAATTTTAAAAATAAATAGATATAGTCTTTTTAACTCAATTACGTTAATTTTTTTTAATTTCTCAAATGTATTTCATGCTAGCATTTGAGTTGTTTATATTGTTTGATATATTTGACACAAAAAATTTAATATAATTAAGTTAAAATAATTATATTTATTCATTTTTTTAGTTTGAAACCAAAATATATCAAAATTTTGAATATTGACAAATTTCAATTTTATATCAAAATTCAGAGACCAAAAACTTATTTAACACACAATTTAAATATAAATCTCTAAGTCTTGTATTAAAAGGAAGTGGGAAAAATACTCATAAAAATCTATTGTATAAAGATTTTGGATCAAAGTTATTGTTGATATCTTAAAATGTATTTTATCGAAGCTGAGTCTTCTCCATGGTACAATATCTCAGCAATTTTGTGGCTTTGATTGTGTCGTTCTAGGGTTTCTGGCAGAACAGTATTGTAGTGAGCAAAGCTTTGGAGATGATGAGTCAAAATCTGAGTAAATATGATTAGATCGAAAAGGAAAAGAAAAATAGTGGGATGATTAGAGCCTTGTATTCCACTTCATCCTTTGTTCATAATATTTGACACAATATTAAACAAATAAAATCGATCTGAGTCGATCCTAGGAACTATAAATGTATGAGCAAATAATGATTAAAGAGGCATTTGATTATCTTTACGTGAACTAAGCGCCATTAACTAACCTGCCACAATTGTATATAGTTGACTTCACTTTGTTTTGTAATATATTCAAGCATCGCAAATTCCACTGGAATGTGGAAACCACTTAAACATACACAGGCCACCCACTACCAATCGCCAACCTCATGGCTATAGATTCCCATTTTTAACATAAAAAAGAAAAGTCTTAAACTACTCCCTCACTCACATCACCAAAACCCTTTGAACATGTCTCTTTTACACACTTTCCCATCTTCAACACTTACTCATATATACATAATCACACACACTATTCAGCCACAGCTACTACTACATTGTAATTAACCATGTCAAACCCTTCTTATACCACTCTCCAAAGGCCTTCTAACATCGTTGTACAAAGGCATCATAGGAAAGACAAGAACATGGATCATAAGCTAGCAAGGGATTTCTCCAATCTCTCCAATGAAGCTTACCATGTTGAATCTTCTTCGGTTCCCTTTGTGTGGGAATCTCAACCAGGTACCCCAAAGGTTAGATTCAAAGAAAACTCTCTCCCTCCTCTCACACCACCACCCTCTTATTTCCAAAACACCACTCCCAAGGTCAAGAACAAGAACCCACCAAAATCTACCTTTTTGCAAACTCTGTTCCCCAAACGTAGAAAAGATGGTGCTCCTTCACAAACTGGATCTCAAAACATTTGGTCTTATTCTTCTTCTTCTTCTTCTTCTTCTTCCCCCTCTTCTTCTTCATCATCGTCATCTATGTCATTCTCCTCTCCACGGCCCACATCGTATTCTGTGCCATCTTCTCCGATGATACACCCGAGGAAGAGTGTAGAAGATGAAGACATGTACGAGGTGACTAGTTCGAGTTTGTGTTTTGGTAATGCCAGGTCGCGAGGGTGCTATTCGTCCATGTTCAAGAAGGTACTTCTTGGAGATTTTCTGTGACATGTTGTAGCTGTTTTCTGTCTATGCTTGGTGTTAATAAACGTGCCTAGTTGGATAGATTGTATGTGCCAAACTGATTTTTATAGTAATGAAGTGCATCATATATCTTTAACCTGCTATTACCTTCTGTAGCTGTTGATTCCTTCGCTTCTTGTTCTTGTTCTGATTTCTAACTTTTGATTTTAGACTTATATATATGTAGCAGTGCCTTTATGTTTGGATTCAATAGCCTATATACCAGATCATCACCACCATACTCATTAAAGAGTTAAATCATTTTACTACTTATATCATGGCTTCCAATCTTAAACAAATAAGGTTTATGTTAATTAACTACGGAATCCTCAATTCTACGAGGTTGTGATAGCAGATTAATTTCGATACAACAAATGTTACTGTAACTTTTCCTCTCATCTATGTCTCCTCTTTGTTCCGTTAGATCAGAGTCTCCTAAAGGCATCAGCATGAGGCTTGCACGTTTAAAATATATATTAAAAGTTAGCCCAGCAATATTCTATACATATCTTTAACAATTTAATTTCATTCTCATACGTTGCCGTCAAAAGTACAGAAGACTCTTTGTATTTGTACAAAATAAATGATGATAAACTAAAATGATCGAAAGTTTAAGCAGCTTAGAGTTTACTTATCATTTCTGAAAGTAATTCATTTGACAGTGTTCTGATCAACAAAAGAATTACATTTCCGTAGTGATTGATGTCTAATAAAACATATGAAGACAACGCCAAAATGAAATGAATAATAGACTATATATTCTGCTACTTTTTTACGAATACTATACGAGTAGATGACATATGAACAAATTGAAGAAAAGACAGTATCAGAAAGAAGCTCAATATATATATATATATATATATATAAGTCACTATCCAATAAAAACCATTCGTGCACCACGCAGTTCCTTAAATAATTAAGAAAAATTAGAAATATTAGATGGTTAAAAAGTGAAATTTAATCCTAATTCAACCTAAAAATCAGTTTGTAAAATAAAATTTATATCAATTTTACTTAAAAATTATATTATCCCAAACCAATGTATAACTTAATAATACTTAATAATAGGTGGTAGAGTAATTCGAAATGAGAAATTTTATTAGTATAAACTCTAACTTATAGTTTTATTACCATATTATATATATAATTTTGAAAACTGGGGTAATGATTAATTGAAAAATCTCTTCAAAGATAATAGAGTATGATTAAAAAGCTAACCTTTGGTAATTTTTAAATCAGATTATCCACAGAACGAGTGAATTGTTTTTATGTGTAAATCAGTTTCTATTTATGTTGTAACAATACATTGTAGATATACAGTGAGGTACCGAAGTTCAATTATTGGGGGAAGGGCACAACTTGTTACATAATTTTCCTCTCAAAGACTCGAGTTACTGAGTTTATATAGTTTAATGATGGGTTAGTGTCGGTTTTGTTTGCTAGCATTTTTCTGATGAATGACATAAAGTAGATGATGGGGGTACGAAGTAACGTGTGGGACCAATTTCCTTCTAATAAGTTACCAATTTTGTGGTAAAAAATTAAACTACGATAACTGGTCAAAACTACGTACCAGCAAAGCTAACTGCTGCAGGTTGTGTGTAAAGTAAAGTGCAGTAATGCAGTCAAATCTTTTGAATGCAGAATAATATTTAACGTATCTGAACAATCAATAAATAATTAAGGTAATATTAAAATAGTTTTTACACGAGTTTCAGTAAAACTCATTATTTGAATGCTACAGAAATTACAAGGTTTAGAAAATCAATAAACTTGAACTAAAAATACATGAAATTTTGTTTGCCATGAATATTCATCAACTAATTTCTGGATAAAAATAGATAACATGTTGTCATGGTTGTTTTTTTAAAATATCTATGTACTATTCCAAAGAAGAAGAATCAATATATGTTAAATAAATATGTTGTCTTCTGGCATGTGGCTGTGGGAAGGGGACAGAAGCTAGTATGTATACTTTGGAGTCTTCATTAATTATTTAAATTATTCCTTATGGTTTTCTAAAAAAAGTTAAAATATTTTCATTTTTGAAAGAAAGAGTCTCAAAGACCCAGTTGCCATCGGAAAAATGATCTCTTGAAAATTATAAAATATCCCCGAAGACTAGATGTCAATTTTAATGTATTTTATAGACATGAGTAGATCTCATGAAAATCCATTAATTGCTTTAAATTTTGCCATCTCAACCACGCGTTGAACACTTTTTTTTTTCTTTTTTTCTGTGGATTACTTGCTCCAAGCAATGCAAAGTCTCTTTCTAGCAAAGTGGTTGAGGTGAATAAAATTAAAACTTAAAAACAAGCTTCTTGATATTTGATAATTAACATAACTTCATTTCAAAGCAATATACTTTATATGGGTGAAGTTTTCCATTTAGGTTTATCTTGTTCAACAACTACAATACGATACCATAAAAATTATTTTGTTTTGCATAATCAAAATGGTCCAAATAATAAACTCACTATAACAATGATATCACTTAATTAAAGAGACAATTTTTTTTTCGGGATGTTATACTTATTAGGGCATTTAGTTATTTATGGATTTTTTTATTTCTTTGCTAAAGACATTCAAGATTGTCGGCAGCAGAGAGATGGTCTGTTTGATGAATATGGAAAATTTTGACTTGGAAAGTAGCCTTCATTATCAAGTAAATGGCATTGGAAACTAGCTTCTTTATTAATTTATTACGTAACATGGAGTCTTAATATGTAAAAGTATATTTATTGCATATCCTATTTGAATTATTATAAAAGTATCTTTATTTTAAAGCACGTCTTTTAATTTCATAAATTAGAGTTAAGTTTAGTTCAAAATGTACAATTCAGTTTTTTAAAATTAAACTAATATAACAATTAAGTTGTTTTTTTCTCAAATGCTCTTTTTAAGACAATTTAATTCAGTTTCAATTTTTTGTGTGTATTTTAATTCAGTTTCAATTCTTTTTTGTGTATTTTATTTCAGTTTCTTGGTATTTATTTTCCTCAGACTTTCCAAAAGATTTTAAAGTCGTAACTCATATTTTTTTAAGCAGAGAATCTATAAATAATTTAATATTTGAAATTCAATTTTAAAGCCATTTTTTATTAACAAGCAACTCTAATTTGAATTTCAAATTACACCTTAGGTTAACATCCAATTCTACAATTAATGTTTGTATTTCTTTTTCTTATTTTTTTATTATTATTCTTGATGTGGTTCTATTTAGGGATAACAAAATAATTGTATCCTGTTAATAAGATCGGATATTAAATAGATATTCGCGGGTGATAGATAGATATAGGTATTTAATTACATTTTGATGATAGAGTGGGTATAGGTATCTTGTGCATACTCGCTATCTGTTCATAATTTTTGTTTATATATTTTCTTACATAATAATCATTAGTGAGTGTTATTTTTGTCACTTTTTTTAAAATCAAATGATAAAGATAAAGTTATAAGTAAAAGAAATACTAATTACTAAAGAATTATTTAAAATTTGACTTCATACATTTATATTTTTTATTTTAGATCAATAATATTGAAGTTATTATTGTTAAAAGGATTAGTTTTTTAAAATTTATATTTTGGTGCAATTCATTTAAATTGCATTGTATTAATATATTTTAGTGAATATTTTGATTTGAATTATACTTTAAAATTAATTTTTTATTTAATTTTATATTTTAAACATTTGTTTATAATTTTTTTTAAATTATATATATATATATATATATATATATATATATATATATATATATATATTTGTGTATATATATATATATATTTTTATATAAAAAATATATATTTTTTTTTTATATATATTTTAGATATATG
>Ga0214545_1001274_pt1 | contig 46425 bp, 21 predicted proteins | sample CNSS4metaG_FD_160064 | JGI IMG/M metagenome (GOLD analysis project Ga0214545, IMG submission 160064) | Root nodule microbial communities from cowpea collected in UCLA plant growth center, Los Angeles, California, USA - CNSS4 | ecosystem: Host-associated > Plants > Roots > Nodule | place: USA... | reverse complement strand
CATTTGCCTCAAGAACTTGCATATCTGGAATGTGGTGGAACTGTCTAACCCTGTTGATATTTCATCCATAAATAGTGCCTTTGCTGGTCCTACCAGCATCTCCCCTGCATCCATTTACAATTAAAATAGATATTATAAACTAATGGATAATCAAATATGCTTATTTAGAAACCATCATTCTAAAAGACTGAAGTGAGTACCTTTGAAAAACATATATTTTTAAGGAATTAACCTCTAGCATACTACATGAACTAGTTTAAATGTTTAACAATATCGTGTGAGAGTAAAACTTTCTTTTCTTGGTGGTGCATCTACTAACAAAAAGTTAACCTGTTGTTACTCGCTTCTTCTGTCCACCAGATATGCCTCTTCTCATATCATTTCCGACCATAATGTCAGCACAAATATCCATCCCAAGTATCTGTCAGAATAAAATAGATGACAACTTACATAAAAGAGGGTAAATTAAAATCATACACAGAATGTTTATAATTTATAGTGGAGACACCAACCTTGAGAACATAATCTGTTACCAAATTGGTTTTTTGACCTGATAATGCTGTAGCCTTCATGAATGCATCAATCTCAGGGTCTGGCTTTATTCCTGCTTCTCTCTCCCTTCTCGACAGTTCCACCAATGCATGGTATCTTGTGCCAATACCCAGACAACGTCCTGAAAAATCTAATGTCTCCCTCACTGTCATTTCTCCGAAGTGAATGTCGTGTTGACTAATATAAGCACAGGTTTTTTGTGGAACAAATTCATTAAGCTCATGCCCACAGTATGTGACTTTCCCAGATACCTGATCACATTTCAACATAGAGCTCACTTCATATTAAAAAACATACACATGATATGATGTATGATCGAAGTAAACTGATTTGTAAACAGAAAAATGAGAACAAACCCTTAAATGACGATCAAGCTTCCCTGCAAGTGCCAAAAGCAGTGTTGTTTTCCCAGAACTTGGAGGTCCCAAAAGGAGCGTCAACCTTAGATAAACACCAAATAAAATAAGTCAAATAAAAAAAAATCATAAAATTTTCGGATGCAACTGGGAGTCAACATCCACCCTCAACTAATAAAAAGGTTCATAAATGTATTTTTTCCCTTTGTAGAACTTGGCTTTCCGGAGAAAACAATTCTAAATACATCACAATCAAGATCAATCCATCTTTGAAAGCAAATTTGGATTTTTTTTTCAGTATAAATCTAGATCAAGGGTAAGGTTTGTCTCTTAGTTATATGAACTATTTTGGTCATATCATGGGATTAAATATTTTTAGAGTGAAGTTTGTAAAACCAAACTTCTGTAGGCATCGGATCGATAACGACTCGTTATCAGGTATATTAAAAAAAAAATCATTAGAATTCTAAGAACTTCTGAAAACGTTTTTCACTTATTCTAGGGAAACGTTTGATATAACTACCTTGACGGTTTAACGATCCCACTAACATCTTTAAGAATCTGAATCTCCCTCTTCCTTGACGGTGCAAGGTGAAATAATACCAGAACACTCTGCGTGTGTAAACAAGATAATCAGACAAAGCATTAGTATGTTATAGCAGTAGCCATAACACTGAAATCCAATGCAGAAATCAGCTAGTTTTTGAATCAGAGAACAAAAGTGTTGGATTAGAAACAAAGAAGTACCTCAAAAGCATTGAGAGTAACATTAAGCAGGGAAGGGAGTGCTCTACTCCCAACATGCACATCACCCTCCACAGATAAATTCTCGCACCGAATTTCGATCTTCGGAAGTTCAATCCCCACTCTACAATAAAACAAGAACAAACCAGGTCAGAAAATAATGAAAATGACAGAGAGAAACGGCGATGTATAACTAATAACATTAGCCATGCACCTATCGACTCTATCTCTAAGTCTGCGTAGGAATTTCTCATTATCTTCCTCGACAATCTTGAGTATGCTGTCGATCAAGAGCTTCTTGTCGGGTAAGCAGAGGTTGGAAAAATCGACTTCATCGACCACCACATTTCCATCGTCATGCACGTGCTTGAGCACGCCTTTTTTCATGCGTTCAAAAGTTGGCAAGCGTTGTATGGCGGCCCATTTGAGGTCTTCCTCGTCGTCCACGTGCGTGTGGCGACCACTCACGTTAAACACGTCGGGCGGCGCCATCCACGCCTCCCTGAAACTTCCCGTTGTCCAGCTCCGGCGACTGCTCACCGATGCCACCAAATCATCCCCTGCAAGTGCCGAAGCCATTAGTCTAAACAGTATCTATGTATCAGAGTTTGCAGAGACAAGGAAATAGTGGTGGATAGTATGATTTGAAAGAGAAAGAGGTTGTGTATTTATAAGGTGGGAGGTGAGAAGTTTACGTGACCAACCATGGAAGCATTTGGTCACGAGAGTAAAGTTTGCATGCCCATGTGAATAAATGTCTCTTTCTATTAATTATCTTGTCTACTTTTGTTCTTCTTTTACACGGAAAAGATTGTTTGACCCTCCCATTTAATTCCCCATTAATTCTCTTTTAATTCTCTTTTGTTCTTCTTTTTTACCAAAAAACACCGTTTGACCCTCCCATTCAATCCCACATTCAATTCACTATTTTTTTATAATAAAATATTATATTAAAATAATAAAAATAAACAGAATAAAAATAAATGTAATAAAAAATTATAATAAAGTATTAATTCATGAAGTTGTGAGTTAAATTATAAGAATGTAATAATCAGTCTGTATAATTGTAACAGCTATGTTGAAAACAGTATTCTAGAAAGATGCAACACTGACACAGGCATTCAGAGATCTTCAAGGAGATGACAAGGCACGAAAGTCAAGATAACTTTATTCCGTAACTTTCCAAAATCATAACGACAAAAGCGCAGAGAAAGTCTACTAAAAACAAACATAATTAATGTTGTACTATATTTAATCGGTTAATCTTATCGTATAATTTAAATAAATTATCGTGTAACATATAATAATTAAAAATTTATAAATATATTTTATTACTCTAGAAAATGAATATTAATAAATAAATATAATGTTTTGTTAATATGTATTTCATATTAAAATAATTAATTATAATTAAAATATGGTTTAAAAGTAATTCTATACATTATAATTTTAAATACATATTAAAATATTTTACATAATTAAAATATAATGTTTTGTTAATATGTATTTCATATTAAAATAATTAATTATAATTAAAAACAAATATAATTTTACATAAATTTAGGAAATAAGTTTAAGAAATAAAATCATATTTAACTAAAAAATATATTATGGATCTTTATAATCATTGTTTTTTGTGTCATTAAAACAACGAGTGGTGGATTAATTGAGTGAATTATCAAAAGTGCTTAAAGTTAAATTAACTCCATTCAAATTACTAAAATTGCATATGTTTTTTAACAGATACATATATTTATGGTTGGGCAGGGTTGCTTAACATGGTTTAATTGATCTGTCTCCCAAGAAAATATTATTGTTTTGAACTCAAATTCTTGAGTTTGATGTTATTTAACTCACTATTCAACATTGTTTATTGATTATTATTAGTTAGAGTATATACGTTAGTAGCATTAATTTATACGTATTTATACGTATTGTGACACTAAAGAGCATGGTATCTTCAGCAGAAAATATTCCCTTACATTGTCCTTTTATATATATATATATATATATATATATATATATATATATATATATATATATATATATATATATTATGTTATAGAGATGCCAAACCCAAGTTTTCAGATTCTCCAACACTGCAAAACCAGCTAGCGTTTGTTATATATATGAAGATGCCTCTATTTTACGTTATCCAAATGCTGTAATAATATGTAAAAGACAATAAACATCCAATATTACTATGTTCAACAATGCTCTAGAATAAAACCCTTGTTAAGGATTTCTTTTAATGGGTTATGGCACCAAATTCCACTTTATTTGAATTAAGTATTTTATTGATCGCTAATTTATTGGACCCATAGTGATTTAATTAAAAAAAATGTTTTCTTTTAATAAGTAATCTTTACATCAAAATTTTTAGAGATAAAAAGATATAAAATTTGAGTGTTTCTTTTTATTTTTAATAAAATAAAACAGGTCACCAAGAAAAAGAGAGAAAAATATATTTTTCACAAATTTGTTCAGAAAGAAGAGGTTTTATACAATTAAACGATATATTTGGTTTTCTTTGTTGTTTAACTATTGTTGTATTGTTGTCCACCCGTATCAGTGATGGGGATATTTTTGGTTGAACCTTTGAAAGTTGAACAAAAACTTGTAGCATACTTATTAACTATTATTAGTGATATTGAAATTTTCTGCATTAAAAGGTTTTGGTTTATTAGTTTTTCTCTCTTTTCTTTGATTCATCCTATTATTATACATATTATTTATGTAAGGAAAAATTGATTTAGTTTTTGGTTTTCTTATTTTCCCGAGATTAGGGTATATTGAGCAAAGAGCATCTAATTAAGTTATAAATGGAATGACGTTGTTATCCTAAACAAATTTGATGAGTAATTTTATTCTCACTTCTACAACTTGCGAATAAGGAGAGAAAGATAGGAAAACAGGTAAATCAGGCGTGAAAGTGTGTTTTGGGAAGACAAACGAATCCTCTTCTAGGTTTTATTTGCTGTTTTGTCTTCTTACATCTCCTTAATTTTTAAAATCATTATTTTACCCTTCCCAAGAGTTATTTCTTTATTTTTTTTTTAAATAAAATTTTCAGAACACAAAATTTATTTCGAAATGAACTTTTCAGAACAAAATTTTTGGAATGGATTTTCCAAAATATATATAACTTTCACAATAAATTTTTTGAAACAAGCTTTTCAAAATATGACATCTTGGAACAAGATTTCTAGAATACGTTTTTCATATTATATGATTCCTTCCAGAACAAACCTCGCTTCTTCTTGTTAGAGACAGCAATAGTGGTATTTTAAACTTTTCGTTGTTGTAAGTACACGAGAGTTTTGGCCTTCTTAAATAACACTAATTTTAATCACTTGTGTCTAAATAAATTTTCTTCCTGCACCCTATAAAATTTCTTCTTGCATCCATAATTTCAAATTTTCTTTTTCAAAACACACTAAACTAATTTTTGAAAACATTTTTCCGGAACAGGAGAGGTGAGTGTCTGGTGAATCGTCTGGATTTCAAAATATGGTGAATTTCAAGACCGCATTTTGAAATACGGTGAATTTTAAAATTGTATTTCGAAATACAATGAATTTCAAAATCATCCTTAACAGAATTTCGAAATTTGGTAACTTCTTAAATGAGTAAATTTCTTGACCAGATTTCCAAACTCAATGATTCCCTAAATCAGATTTCGAAATTCGGTGACCACTTAACTTTTTTTAGTAAAAAGAATGTCTGTTCGAGTTGATTAAAAGTGATTGGGAGATGCAAAACTTTCAATAAATATACAGCAAAGCAGTAAATACGTTTGGTAACTAAATTTCTTTTAGTAAAAAGAATGTCTGTTCAAGTTGATTAAAAGTGATTGGAAGATGCAGAACTTTCAATAAATATACAGCAAAGCAGTAAATGCGTTTGGTAAGCAGAATTTACTATCTACCTGATTTACTTAACATTATTTATTTTTCTTTTTGAAAAGTATAACCGGCATAGGTGAAAAGTTCGGAGGTGCATAATAAATACTTGGATGTAGGGATGGCAATTTAGACCTGACCTGCGGCCTGGTTTGCAGAAAAAACGCGGAGCGGGATAGGGTAGTGAACCCGTAGGTCCGTGCGGACTCGACCCGTATAGTCTCGCGGCCCGCGCGGGCTGGCCCGTAAGCCCACATAAAATTAAAAAAGAAAATTTGCACTTGTGTATATTAATTACTTTTTTTATGGACTCTTGCATTAACATTTCAAATTCTTATATAACTGAAAAAGACAAGTATTATGTAATTTTTAATGTGCTAAAATTTAAAGAATACATCGTGTATGTCATAGTATGAATATGATGAAAATGTTGAATTATCAATTTATCATCTAATTTCCCAAAGTCTTTATTTAATTTTGTGAATTTCTTAAAGTTTTTCAATTTTTAAACATTGAAAATTTTATCATAAAAAATTAAAAAAAAAAAAGCGGGCCGACCCGTGGGTCCGCAGGCCAAGAAGTATGCGGGACGGGCCAGTATTTTCAGCTCGCATATTTTATGCGAGACGGGGCGGGCCAGCCCGCATTGTGCGGGCCTTATGCAGGCCAGACCTACCCGCATTGCCACCCCTACTTGGATGTACAAGAAGAAGCCACCGTACTTTTTTGGGGTCTGGAACACCCCAACAAAATTTGCATCACTCACATTATATAGAGCTTAAAAAGGTTTGAACTATAGTTATTATCTAACAATAAGAGTCGTAAGCTACTTATGCTACCATTTTACATAAATAATTTTTATTAAACACGTACTTTTAAAATAAGTAAAATTTTACATTTAAAGCAATACTTTTAATTTTCCTTTGTCTTTTATCAAATCCATAGGTTATGCGAAGGAGGTAGAAACTTGGTAAAAATAATCCATTTGAAATACGAATTTCTTGAGTTTTTCATTTTGTGGACTGCCTTATCCATATACCTAGCTCTACTTGATACAATAAATAATAAATGCATAAATATGAGCACAATTCTAAGATTACTAAAGCCTTTCCTTCACCACTGTTCTGATGAGATCTCTGCTGTTCCACACGAGCACCAGCGTTTCCATATGCACTGATCTACTGCGAGCCCCTGAGGTAGAGGCTGGGTTATTAAATGCACATCTCTGAGATTTGCATCTTGCTATTTTTAAGGTACTCAAAAAGTATCTGCCTGCATACTGCAGAACATAAAAAAATTAGAATATCCCTTGGTTAAACATATTTTTTCAGTCCATGGTGCCCTTGAAGATGTACTGACCCTTAAAATGACTGCCTCAAATTTACCACTCAATATAAATTGCATCAAAAAATGGAAGTATGATGGGATGAGAAATGAGAGGATGAATTAGAGCCACTAGACTTGCACATCTATAATAATTCTCCATAGATTGTGATGACAACTCAAGAACTAGTAAAACAACTAATATAGCATAGGAATGGTGCTACTTACATTTGGAATGTCAAAATCGCCTTCCCTTGCATCGCATATATCCAGTGACAATTTTCGAAGCAATGGCATCTGTTATAGTTATGACAGAAGATACAACATCTAAATATTAGTTTCCCCACATTTACAAAATACAAAATAATAAATAAACACGTCTAAGCAAAGTGCAACCTCTGAAGCAGCATAACAAATGAAGTTTCTGCATAGCCCAGGGCCCTGCATAGTAGATTACAGTTTCAACTTTCAATATATGGTCTCCAGAGGGATTCATAAAGCAAATATTAGCTTTTTTTCAGAAAGCTGGATGAAAGCTGAGAATTAAGATTTTTAACATAATTTAGTATTATCTTAATAGTCAAAGACGCATAAGTATATTATTTCATACTTCAGATGCGTAGCAAAAAGTGTCTCAAAGAGCAGAAAGAATAGGGCATATTTGTTTCCAATTGTACTTATAATCTCATGTGCAGTCCTTATTTGATCATCAGAAAGAATCAAGATTCACATAATCGCCAATCAGAATGTTTAGGCCTTCTAAATAGAAATAAATAAAGAATATTGCTGGAAGAATAATGTGTACAGCAATAAAAAAATTGAGAACAAGGCTCAAATACCATGTGTTGGAGTGTAAAATGTCTCATTTCATTTTAGAACAAAAAAATTGAATGTATAGAAAGCTCACATTATGACGCAGCAGGATATCTTCAAGAGCTTTGCAGTCAAGAAGAGCAGAGGCCCCATTAGCTGTTACTTCTCCGCAGTCCTAAAAAGTATGCATACTTGCAATTAAAATTTAATTACAGAAACCTAGAGGGTAGCGTGATAAAGTTTTAGAACCAAAGAATCTCATTGTTGAAATGTTAGCATCAGTTATTTTATTATTATTCTGTACATTGCAGTACTACAGTTGTACTATTATTGTTATTCTTTCCTACATCCATGTTAAATGCAATACAGAGGTAAGGACTCTCTTTCCATGCCAATTCGCTCTTTTTCGTACTCATGAAACAATGTGGTAACTATGATCATACGCATTCTCTAAACAATAAGTATTTGATGTATAAAAACAAATTAAAAAGTAACAATTACCATAACACAGGATTGGTACTCAGTCTCTATGTCAAATTCAGCAGAACAACTTTGAGTTACCAATAATGGGAGATAGGTTTATTCTTTCACTTCCCAGCAGGAAAAAAAAAAACTATTCATTCTTACAAAATTACTCTAGGCCAGGAGATGACAGCTGCTTGGTTTCTAGGACACGCATATTGCTTGGTTTCTAAGACACTCATTTAGCCAACATATTCACATTATGTAAAAAAGGTCTGCGCATAAACATGTTATAGCCATGTCAGAGATAATTCTATGTTTTTCTAAAGTGGGGAAATCAACAAACCTCTAAATGAATAGAGACCAAGCCTGGCCACCCACACGAAATTATCTGTAGAGAGTCTGCAATGAGAACTAGCATTGAGTCATCGACAAATATAGAAGTGATTACTGGTTGATTAAATTAGCAGTGGCCAAAATACTATAACTTAAATTGTACAAGACAAAATTCAGTAAATTGTTATTGTCCCCTCCCTCCTTTAATCTTCCATTTTCTTTTTTTCTAATTGTTACCGACAACCAGAGAATTCTAAATAGCAATAGACAACAAAACAATCAGCAAAATGGCAGAGGCTGTTCCTGTTTGCAATATTATATAGAGGATAAGACTTCATCAAATTAGAGGCATATGATAATGATACAAAATCATGTGCTATAGTCACATGCCCCTAATAATCATTAGACTAATTAATCCCCCTAATAATCATTAGACTAATTAATCCTAACCTGAGTCAAGAAGAGAACACCCAAGCAATGAAAGCTCAGCCAAATTTCTACAGTTTTGAGTTAGAACGACCAAATCATCATTTGTCATCCAAGGGGTTACTCTTTCAAGCCTCAACTTTCTCAGATTTTGCATCGGGAATTTGAAGCTTGACATGGATATATCACCAAAACAATAGCACATGGCTAATACTTGCAAGTTTTTCAGGGATGCAAAAAAGTTCATCACAATTATATCAGATATTACCTGTAAAAAAAAAAGAAACCCAAAATAAAGGGAAACAATTTTAGAAATGCGATACAGCATCTAAGAACTGAAAGCACAACTATACATAGAGTAAAGTATAATAGTTAATGTAAGAAACATGCATCTCCTACACATTGATACAAGAAGAATCAGAAAGACAACATTTTAGCTATAACTGATGAAACTAATTCAAGGTGAAAACCTGGACTCGTCTGGTGGAATGCTTGGAGGAGGCAATAATGATGGAACTTCATGGAGTGTAGATGCCAAATGGAAAAGTTTAACCACTAAATTAGCTAAAGGAAAAAGTTTCTTCATTGTTTTTCAGAACTTTGATCCATTAAAATAATTTTTCTATATTCTTTAGGGAACATTTAAGAACCTCAAATCACAGGGAAGGTGATCATCACCTGAAAATGAAGGATTATTGTTTCTAGCAAGGGACAGATTGCAGGTAACCGTTTCAAAGCATCTTCACCTAGCATTCCACCTAAACCAATGTTGATGGCCTTTAATGACATCAGTGCAGATTCCAGAGAACTAAAAGAGATGAAAGAAAAGCCCCATCCAAACTCAATCTCTTCCAATCTATTCATTTTTCCTAACTCAGCATGTAGTTTTTCATGCAAAGAGGGTAAATCAGATTCCCTTTTTTCAGTACAACTGTCTCCAGGAAACAAATTTCGACAGTCTCTTGCTTTCAGACACTTTAAACTTGGATTTCCTTGAATAACATGAGTTAATGCAGCCCCAGAAATCTGCAATTCCAAAAAAATAAGAAATTGTCTCAGTAACCCAAAATGTCCCTCCCTGCATATATCAATTTAATTTTCTTGGGGGATGTTGTATGACATAATGGTAGCTTATTGTACAATAACATGCATAAAATATCAGTTAAGCATACAATATTTGAACACAAGGATAGTTAAACTAGAGGCGATGAAATTGAACAACTAAGAAGAAACTTTGAATAACTTATCCCATTGATGGAAACATAAAGGTTATAATGTTTGTAGTGAAAGCATCCAAAACAACAGTTAGAATTCAACATGAGAAAGATATAACTTGTTTATTAGCCAATGCTTATACAATTAAAGGAGGTATATAATATACATCATGCTTAGTTATTTTAGGTAGAAACTGGCCCTGTAAGTCATCTCTACAGCCGAAATAAACTTGCTATTGTACATAGAATGGAGCAAGCATTCAAACCACACAACCTTAAACTTGAACTAGCATTTAAGTTTCAGTAATAACATCAACAACTTCTATTGCCAACTGCAAAGATAAAGAAAAAATATGCAAGTCTATAAACTTGATGACAAACCTTAGTATTTGAAATATCAAGCATCTCCAAGGAAGAACCTACAAAATTATACAGTGCCTGGTCAACCAGATCAGTTCCTCTCAGGCATAAACTCTTCAAAACTTGCGTTTGAGACATAAGCTCGATTAGAGATGACTTTGAAACACCTATAAAACAACCATTTATCATTTTTCTTTAACATAAACAGAAATTTCTAAAAATGTAAAGCACTCCTCTCAAAACAACAGTACTAGGTGTTGTACAAGTTGTTTTCAATTATAAAGCATGATTTGGTCCCTTATTACATTTGATTCAAACAAAAATTATTCATGAGGTTATCACTACAGGAATTTCTTTTACCACAGAAAAGTTAAAAAAGCTTGAAAATAAAGCAAAAAACTGTTGGACTGAAGAGCTAGCATGTGAAGAGGTTATAAGGGTGATCCAAAGCAATAGTAACATAATTGTAACCTAACTAATGTATGCATGTATCAAAAGTTTTCATGAAAAAATAGGTATGTTAAATCATTATCATTTATCAGTCCATCGTTCTGTTTGAATAAAACTTTATCCAAGTCACACAATGCCCTAGCTTCTTTCGAATGTCAAAAACATCTGCAGTTAGTATTATTAAGTAAATGGTACTTCTTGAAATTTTATACAAGCCAAGCATTTACAGATTCATTATGGAAGTTGACTCAAATAAGAAAAAGGAATACAACTTACCCTGGCAGCCACCCATGTGTAATGTTTCAAAATTAGACACCACAGAATTCAAACGCTTATCTCTAGAATGTAGAGAGGTGTTGCCACTATCAGAAATAGCTGAGCAAAGAGCTTGAACAGCATTTATCCCAAATGAAGTATCACAAACCACAATTGAATTAAGTTTTTTACACGTGGAAATGAGATCAGATATGCCAATATCAGTAACAGAAATGCATCCTTTAATATTCAGGTGACACAATGAAACACATAATTTGGAGATGTAATGGAGACCCAAATCTGGCAGGAAAAAGAATTATTATAGGTTAACATGGGCACAAGCATAGACTAGAAAAAGAGATAGATTCAAAATGAAGCTTTTCACCAGAAAAAAAACTCTTACCACTGACATCAGTTCTTCCTTCCAATGTGAGTTTTGTAACATTAGAAAGAGGAGGTCCAAATTCATTAAATGACATGATTTGCACTGCTTGATATTTAGCACTAGAGGTCTTCTCTGGTACTGGCTGTACCTCAGCGGGACTAGAGGATAAAACTGTAACTGATGCTGGTATCAGTGGAGTAATATCAACAGTCATGTCAATTTCACAAACCAACGGACATTTCTCCAATAACTGAAGGAAACTGGTTGTCCCAATGTTCAAAAGATAACCTGCTTTCAATGTTCTTAAAGAAGGAAAGGACTTGCGGAAGCAATCAACAGCATGTTCAACATGCAAATTTCGACACTTAGAGATATCCACCTCCTGAACTGCTTCAAAGGTCAAGGTTTCTTCTGACAGATTTTGTGGGAACACCCATCTATCTCTTACAGGATGTTTACAATTAAAAAACAACTTTTCTATAATCTTCTCTTGCATGGGATCTGTTAAATATGATTGAGGGATGAGTGACAGACAAAGTATAGTAGATGGTATTTGCGGGCAACCAGAAAGGTTCACTTTCTGCATGCAATGGAAACTTATGTTACAAAAGCATGATAGCATTCTTAATATAACATCACATACTCCTTGCAAACAACTAGAAGACAAATTGGCTAAGATATAAGAATATCTAGGAGAGAAAAAATACTAAGAAAAAAAATGAAATTGACTTATCCATAAGCTAAAATTAGCTTATGCGCAAGTTAAAATAAAAATTTAGAGAAGTTACATGAGAGAGCCTCTATAAATTAGCTTATACACAAGTTAATTTTAATTTATGAAAATGTCAACTTCCTTTTTTTCTTCATATTTTTCTTTCCTAAAATTCTTATGAAGAAGTCATCCAAAAAGGCATAAGACAACACAATGCATTTGAATAGCACTTGCAAATACTGAAACCATGAATCAGAAGGAACCAATCATAATTAACAAAGTCAACAGAGAAAAATGTGAAAAACAATACAAAGATTCTTCACAATATAACACTAGAAACAGAAGGAAAAGGGATGCAGCACAGCTTGGTAACACGTTTGTTTTGGGTACAAAATGTCACGGATTCAAATCCTCTCATCCCTATCATGAAATACATAAAAGTTACACAACAATAATACTTAAATGCCTATTTGGTCATTACAATGTTTTGTGGATCTCTTAACATAAGATGAAAGAAAAAGCTAACTTTAGTCAATGAAATGCCAATCTGGTCAAGTAATGAGCTCATCACGTTCAATTTGTACTTTTTTCCATACCATCAAAGGAAATGAATAATAGTGTCTATGAAGTATTGACTTTAACTCTGACACCAAACATGTCATTTACACAGGGAGATAACTAATGTAAAAAATATAGGACATTGTGACACCACACACACATATATACATATGTTGAGAATTGAATTGAAAATTATAATTCACCTTATAAAAATAAAGTTAAGATTCATAATTTCAAATGAAAATAACCTTCACAAAAAGAATACTGAGATAGGAGGGAGTGAGAAGCCATTTTTCAATGCAATCTTCAAAAAAATCCTCAAATAAGAAGATGAAACATACTTCTTAAAACAACTAGTTATGTCCTATAATAATGAGCCTCAAAAAAATGCTATGATAGGAAGCACCTTCAAGTTGTTTCAAGGTACAAGATCTAGTCTAGAGTTGGTGACCTCCTTCATAATCATTGAAAAAACTATAGCCTGTAGTTCTAATTCAAGTGAAAATAAGTTTAAAAAATACATTTTTTTATTTATTTAGACATTGTACAGGTGTGTCCAACACATGTCAAGGACGTGCCGTGTTAGTAAGGTGTAGGACATGCAACATGTCTCTCAATTTGCATGTTGATGATCTTTGGATTGTATCATTTTATACATGTATTCTTTTGGTGTGGGCTATGGAGGGAAATCACCTGTTCATTCTCTAATTCTACTTAAAAATGATCATATAGAGGCAATCTTAATTATTAGCCAATAATTAATAAAATAAAATTCATACAAGATAGTACGGTGTTCTCTTAACGTCTTTTTCTTCTTTTTTTCTGGTACAATAAATCCAAAGTATTAAAAGCTCATAAGCTTGAGCTAAGAAACATAATTAACAAAGCCAAAACAATTGAGGGCTTTCAAGTATTAGAAGTACCTTAGAATATTCTGTCAACCTAATTCTGAGATGATCCAAGTCACTATACTTGAAAGTACCCAGTGAACCCATAGGAACAATATTTAGTAGTCTGAAAATTGAATCAAGGCTTTCCTCAGCCAGCTGTCTAAAATAAAAAGAGTTTCTTTTTCCTGTTAAACAAATAAAAAATTACCTTACAACATCTAGGAATTTCTGCATGAAGAATAAAGACTGTTCAGTGCTTCATGTAAAAGCTCAAGAAAATGGTATACCTAGAGCAAACCACAAAGGCAAAAGGCCCACACGAATCTGTAGGAACCAAAATAAAAAGCTTATAAGCATAAACCAAAATTGTCATCAATGGCAAAGCCAGATTTCAGGTGCAAAAGCATCAAACAATTTTAAGAACATGATTGATTCATAATTATTTCTCAAAATAAATTAGATGATAAAATATTTACATTTGCATCATACTAATGAGAATATAATTACATGTGGATCAATGTAAATATTAGTCAGCATGTTATCAAAAAATCAGCACAAGTTTATATATATTGAGGGATAACTATGCATAGGTGAGTGGTATTAGAAGTGGAATGTGGAGAAAATAGAGAATAATTCAAGCATCGGAGGTGAGAGGCAGAGGAAGGAGCCTGTTGCAGCCTTTTAAACCAAAGCTTGATATTGGGGGTGAGAGGGATTGAAAGGTGTCAGTTACACCATTTGAATCCCCACAGTTTCTGTAAATGCTTGTTATTATCTGTATGCATCAGTAAAAAATTTTACTCCAACAAGGTCCTGAATATGTTACACAATTTTTTGAGATTAAATTACACCAACCCCCCTTTATTTAAATTACATTACATTACAGTAACGTGCAAACCACCTTCCAAAAGTCTGAGTAAATTATAGTAACACCAATTGAGATTTTGTCAAATTTCTCGTAATATCCCTCATTTTTGGATCCCTACACCAATTCCCTTTGATTGTTTGAAAAACATTACACTCATAACCCTAAATTATTTTAAATACATATTCCTTCATAGTAAAATATGACTGTTATCACTCACTGTTTGCCTTTGGCGGATGTAGGTCCGGAAACTAAGAGAGATGGGTGTAAGTGTTACTAAAGGAATAATGATCGGAATAGTTTTCTCTTTTTCCTAAAGCCTTAGAGACTTGTCCATTAACTACGTTGCTCTATTAGGATTCTTAATGTTTTACAATTCTTATTATTATGTTAATTGTGTTGTTGGTTAAGCTTGTACTAATTGTATTTTACCAGTATTTGACCTAGATTAATTAGTGACACGAGGAGAGGCTTGTATTTTTCTTATAACACCATCATAACATCTCACAAATAGTAACCATGCCAATAAATAGCACATTGTTGACAATATTCTAGTTTCAGCAGCATAGTGAAGCAACATCCTTCTGTTTACAAGATGCAAAAAAGTAGGATTCATTAAGACCATCTACAATGGCAATTTTTCCCAAAAGTATTTCCATTATAAGTTATTCAAGGCCTTTACATCTATAATTAGCCATATAACCTCACTTGTTTCAAAATTCCGATGCAATTGTCTTCAGTTTTGATTGGCCTCTCCAAATTTTCCAAGTTACTTTCAAGCCAGAGAAGAAGTGCATCAGAAAGATGCAGTTCACTGTCAACATACTATAGCATTAGAATGTAAAATTTATGTAGTATTGAATGACGTCATTTTATATATAAATCAGTCAAACCTGTCAACAGTCAACTGAGGGTGCTTTACAGAAGATAGCAGCAGGTCATATGGAAGTTTTACAAAAAATTCGCTACGCTTTGCCCACATCTGTAAAACAAGAAAATGAAAAAAAATATATAAAAAAACATCCACAATTAAAAAAATGAACAAAAAACTAAGCTTAGAAAAAGCCCGAAATATATATATATATATATATATATATATATATATATATATATATATATATATATATATATATGCGTGTGTGTGTGTTTGTATCAGTAAGTAATCCCCAGACTACTTTTAAAGCATCACAAAGAATCTACTGTATCAGTTACACATTCTAAAACTAGAAAAGAAATAAACCCAATTGACATCTGAAAATGGAAATTTCCAAAAGCTCTAAGAGAACACACATAAAAATGTGAACTAGGGGAGTTGGAAACTTTGTATCCGTAGTTACCCAAATTAAAGATAATAAATAATGATAAGGATGCAAATTAACAACGGACTACATGAACTTCAAATTGTATTTTCCCGACAAACTAGCAAAAGAAATTTATCTCAACCAGCTCACTTGAAATATATAGAGGTAAGTGGGTTATTGCCTTTCATATCCCCATTTATCTTATCCTAATAACAACAGTATCAAGCGAAAGAGTTTAGTACATACAAAATTTCTTGCTAGGTAGCCCATGCATAAGTGCACGATATAGTCCCTGGCTGCAAAAGAAAATCCATAAAAGAAAAAGAAAAAACCTGAGAATGAACCATGTGATGGTATAGCAGAAGTGAAAGGAAAAAAAAGTGCAGACGTGCAAGTTAATCATTGCCAATATAAAAAAAAAAAAAACATTTTACCACGATCTGAGCCAAAATTCCAAATTTGGATCAAGTCCTCCATTTGTATTTGAGTAGATTGAAATCCTTCGGGTGAGAACACCTCAGAAAGCCACATCTCACACTTCAAGAGAAGTGATTCCACTCCAAAATAAAGCGCACCCTAAGACATACAACAAAAACACAAACTGCATCAGCCAATAGACTGTCAAATGACAAATATTAGTTACAAAACGCAATGATCTCAAATAAAACAAGGAGTCCGGAAACTACAATCACATATTGCCTGACCAACAGCATACCTCATAAAGAGGGAAGAAATTATCCAACGTAATATCCAAAACGCAGTCACACATATGCTTAAGAATTTGCAAAAATTCGCTCACATTCCAATTGATAGAGATAGAGCCCAAGCATGATTCACTGCAGAAGTAACAATAAGTACGGTGTGTGCATGCAGATTCTCGAGATCAATTTAAAGTAAAAACAATGAAGAGGAAGATAGAAAACAAAGTTTGAGGTTAACATATGTTGCACCTGAAGTTCCCACTGAGGAGGCCGCGGAAATACATAGATTGTTCAATGAGCCTGTTAATCGGTACCAAGAATGAAAAGAATTGGAAATTAATCGACACTGGATGCATAAGTTAAGTGAAATTGAGTTCAATGAGAAAAAGTGTATGGAGGGAAGTGACGGACATATTGGAATGTGCCTGAACTTTAATCGTCGGAAAAGTGAGAATCGTTGGGAGATCCCAAGAGAGAATATCAGCGGTGGACACGAGAATCTCATCCTTTAGGGTTTCAGCTGTTTGGATTGAATCAGTGTTAGTACAAACAAGGAAAACGTGCTCGTCGTCTTCGTCTGAGACCTCCATTGTAAGAACAAAGAGACGGCAAGTGAAGTGAAGTGAAGAAAATTGAGAGATACACCTAACGTTTTTAGACAATTTGAAGGAGAACTCAAATAATAATAAAAATGCTTTAATGAATATAAAAAAAAAAAAAAAAAATATATATATATATATATATATATATATATATATATATATATATATAATTAGATGAAACCAAAATATTTTTTATTTTTTATAACTGATTTGTATGATTTGTTTTTCATTTATATATTAGTATCACACATGAGATTACACATGTTGAGCATCAAATCTAACTTTCATAGAATAAATTTTATTGTTTTTTTCCATAACTATTAAGTATAAATAAAGGTAACAAAAGTTTTAAAAATGGAAAGTAAATTATTTAAAAACATGAAAAAGGAGATACTTCTATTACGATATATTATAATAAAATAAATAATTAAAATGATAGGTGCATTTCAAAATGGAGAGCACAACGTCCTCATCCCACAGTAGCAAAATCAAAGATTACTTGGCTTATTTTCATTACCATTCACCGCTAAATTGATAGAAACATTTTAAAATGGAGCTCTACCACTTATCATTCTTCTAGAGGTTAGGATTTGCCTTTTTCAAACCCTGAAGTAAAACAACAATAGCGACTATAAATTTGTTCAAGTGATCTAATCAAGAGTGTAATTCTCACATTAAATATAATTAACCAAATTAAATATTACATAAGAAAAAAAAAAGACTGATAAATCTGATATCTTAAAATTTTTCTGATGCCTTAAAATTTTGGATTAAAAATGATTTCAGATCTCATTATGTCTCAATATTGGAGTCTGATGTTAAAGTGGCAGGATCTTTTATTAACAAGTCAACACGGGGAATATGGGAATAGGACTTTTTATTTGTTGGAATATTTGATCTTTGAGAATGTGATTATTAACCGTAGAGTTGCCATATGACATGAACCTCTTCCTAGTGCCTAATCTCTAACTTCCTAATGCAAGAAATCATGATATAAAACTTATTCGCAACAAGGCTGTTAAGCTTAAGGCTTACAAATAAATTACATCTCGACACTGACAGGGAGCCATAAATGAGAATCCATAACATGAATGCCATTTTCAATAGAAAGCAATGTCTTTAAAACAACTCGAATTCTACACGCTCTCCTACTTTACACTCTAAGTACTTAGCACCCTTAACCTGTGAGTTAATCATGTCTGAAACTCCATAATCATAATAGTCTGGAAGTTCTGGAGGGACAGCGCAACGAATTAAGGCCCAGTTAAGGCCTTCAAAGAAAGGATGCTGTTTAATCTCAGCAGCCCCTTTCTCTGAACCCAAACGATTTTCAGGCTCCTTAACCAACAACCCTCTAATCAGATCCTTTGCTTGGAAACTAACAAATGGGTGGTCAGGGAACCTAAGACTCTGCATCACTACGTTGGCCAATGTTTCTTCATTGTTAGAACCTTTAAAGGGTGTTCTACCATACAAAAGTTCATAGAGAAAAACACCAAATGTCCACCAGTCAACTGCAGCTCCATGTCCCTCTTCTTTGATGATCTCAGGAGCCAGGTATTCATGTGTACCAACAAAGGAATTTGATCTTGCATCAGTGGGCTCGGCCACTAGCTGTGGCAATGATCTGATCTGGGCAGAAGGATCAGCTTTTAATCTCCTTGTTTTTGCAGCCGCAGGTAGGAATCTTGGGCTGAAGCATGGAACTTGACAAGATGGTTCGATGCAGAATGGTTCAATGCAACTTGATTGCACACTTAGACCAGAAATTTTTGCAGGGTCGACATCAGAAGATGATTTCAGAAGTGTTGGGTTTACAGCACACCTCAGGGACAGATCAAAATCTGTGAGCATAATGTGGCCATCTTCCCGAACAAGAATGTTTTCAGGTTTCAAATCACGGTAAACAACTCCAAGCATGTGCAAGTACTCCAAAGCAAGAAGGACTTCGGCAACATAGAACCTGCACGATACATATACGTAAGTTTCAGAAATATTCAATTGATGTTACCACTTTATGCTGAGGAAAGAAACTATTACCGTAATAATCAGTAATTCAAACAATATCGCCTTTGTCAACGTAAAGAAAGAGAACTCAAAAATGGAGGTCAGACTATTGGAGAATACTGCAAGGTTTTAGAAATATGACATTGAGAGGATGGAGATTCAGTAGGTGGGTACAACAGGGAGATCATAGCTAACTGAGGCATAGGCAAAGGAAATACGTGGCACAATGCACAACCAAGTTGCACAATAGCAAACAGAGAACATAGCAATAAAAGCCTTGCTGGTCAGTAAACCCCAACTCATGGATACGATTTTATTAGAACAATGTTGGTTGGTTTTTATTTTAACCGTTCAAGTTAAATAAAAAACACAATAAATTATTAAAATATATTTAACAGAACCTCTTCTATTTATTGTGAACAGGTAAGGGTCCGTATACTTTTATTGTCTAAGAGTTTCAAATCTACCAAATTTATAAGGAACAGAGTTTTGATCGACAAAGAATGGATAATTCCAAGTGAGCACAATCAATGAAACAACTACTGAGTTTATTTCATAACTGTTATGATTTACGAGGGAACATAAAACGCAGAAGCCTTCTTAATTAAAGCAGCAACATAAAACGCATAGAATCATATTCAGTATAGTGCCGCAGTAAAGTAATATACTATACAAAAGAAACGTGTCCAAAACTTATTAATACATCAGATAAGGACATATATGCATTACATAACACGAGAATGATCACAAGCGCTGCAAGAATAATTGAGCAAATTAGATGTATTCGTTTATGCCAGGAAATACTTGAGCAGTTGAGAAATCATATCATTTATTGAACGCCTAAAATTTAGTGTGTGAGTCGTTGCATATAACTTCTGACCAAACAGAAAATAAAATCCTAATATATTACTGGACACTTGCTCTTAGTATCTTACCTTGCTGCTGGCTCTGAAAAACATCTACCAAGCTGCTTCTGCCGTAGAACATGAAGATCTCCTCCTGGACAATACTCCATGATAAGACACGATAGATTATCTGATGTAAATTGTGCATACATTGTGGGAAGAAAAGGATGATCCAGGATCCTTAGTATTTCTCTTTCAGTTTGAGCCCTAGGCATTTTCTTTCTCCTTTCCAAAAATTCATTGTCCATGACCTTAATAGCAAACAAGCAGCTTGTGCCAATTAGTTCCGCAAGATATACGGTCCCAATGTCTCCACAACCAAGCTTCTTCAAGAGATTGAAGTTTCTCAAGCTCAAGACTCCATGCTGCATTTGAACATGTCGTATGGCTTCCCATCTGACATCTTTTGACATGTGAGGCCTAGTGCTACGACTTGAGCCACTTACATTGCTCTCATCACTGGTACTTGTACTACTACTGTACTCCCCTTGACTACTTTTAGAGCTTTGCGAAAATTCAAGTTGCTCTTTCAACTTGGAGTTCTTGACTTTTGCAACTGTTTTGCTTTTATTACCGCCAGTTAGCACCAAACCAGGTTTGTTTAAGCCGGACTGTACATTACTCTTGTTTACTCCATTTCCAGGACTGGTAGAGTCCAATGCCACAGCATCTTGGTTTTTTTCTTCACTTGTATTTTCTAAAGCACATCTACATCTCTCACAAATTAGCCGAGGCGTACCAGGAACTGGCTTCTTAACTACATTGGGCATAGGACCACATAAAGCAGAACCCGAATCCTCCTTTAGTTTCTTCTTAGTCAGATTCTTGTTCTTGATGACTGATTTAACAGTGCGGGGGGCATGGCGTGGCAGTTTGTTAACTCTGTTGCCATTTGCAGAAGTAGATGAAGATTCAGTTTGCGACCTACCTTTTTTCCCGTTACTTGACACACATGCTTTATTACCCAACTTTTTAGGGGAAGAAGCATTTTTGGGCACCTCTAGCTTGCTTCCAATTGTATTAGGAAGAGAAGATGAAGAGGCAGATGCTTGTTCTTCTGTTTCAACAGGTACCACTCTTTGTGACTGAATTCCAACTTTACTAGATGGGCATGCCAAATCACTTTGTATCAATGAAGTCCCAGAATCATATTGAGTGGTGGCAACAGCAATTTGCCGAGACGAATGAATGTTTCGGCTCGACGATGCGATTTGGGCAGGTTGATAAGATTGAGAGGTTTTCACCAATGAAAGGGACTTACTTTTTTCTGGCACAAGAGCTACTTCAATTTGACGCTCCTTGCTCTCAACAGAGGAAGGCCCAGGTCGATTGGTTTCAACTACAACTGAATTGTACAATGTCTGTATCTTCCCAACTTCAGATATTCTTGGAGAAGCTGTTGACTTTGATAATCTCTTCATAGCGGCCATTTCCGATGCCTTAGATATGCAAAGGTCTCTTAATGCTTGCTTTAAATTAACAGGCTCAGAAGCCCCAACTCTTGGGGACCGAGGAACACCCATTGTAATTGGCTTTTTTAACGCACTTTTCAGTCTAGGACTTGTGCCGTCTTGTAAAAGACCCAGATCCCTTGACGAAGACTTAAGAGCAATTGATTCAAACAGCTTATTAATATCATCGTCTAGATCATCCTTGCATCCGAGTTTCAGCATCGAAAGTTTGTGACTTTTCTCAGACGTGCTACACTCAGAATTGTACCGATAAATCCCAGGAGCTTTCCTTGTATTCAGCTCCTCCCTTGCCTCAACTATTTCGGAAGTGCCTGAGAATGAACCCATTACTGGATTAAATGCTCAGCTAACGTACCTTTTCATAATATAGAGGCAACACATAAACGTTGATTCGCCATGCTCAAGTCTCACTACTAGTTCACTTCACGTATATCATACACCATAAACTCAAAATCCAAGGAAAGAGAACCCGGCATCAAAACCATTCTTTAGATAGATAAAAATTGAAGTCTGAATGGTACATTCACTCTGTTTACCAGCTACATGACATTTGAAACCCTGCTATAAGGGCCAACATTTGAAGGCATCAGCAAACAAAGAAAATAGTACGAAAAAATTAATTTAATAAGTAAGAGAAAGGGAATGAAACGAAATTGAAAGACAATGCAAGAAGTCCATAAGTGTATGGAAAAATATTATTTAACTTTGCATAATCCCATTATTCTCCCTTCCACTTCCTCCAAAATTCCCACCCCTTCCCCCACCACCAAACAAGCCCTAAGAAGAAAACAATCAGAGCCAAATAACTATATACTCAAGTAAAGATAAACAAAACACTTTTCGTTGCTATTCATAATATGCCTCAACTATTACTCCTAACAACATCTCTTACTGCTTCTCATTGGACCCCAGACTGAGGTAAAAACACTCAAATCGAAGCCCTTTGTTGTTATTTAAACCATTAAGACAACCCCCCTCCAAAAAGAATCACAACAGAGAAGCATTGTTTTATTCTCTTATCTTTCTAAAAGTGTTCATAAAACTAAACAATCACCAGATCAGGAGAAATGCAGAGCCAGGCGAAGCCGTGAGCCAGTTTTTTGTTGCTTTTCACAATCACATTACCCTATTACGAAAGGAGGGGGTGGTCCTGTGAACTTAGGATCTATCTCCATCCCCAAAAAAAATGGTCCCAACACCAAACCTCACCAAAAAAATTAAAACAAAAATACCAAAACGAACTCTCTCTCACACACACACACAAGTACATGAACTCGAACTAGAAATCCTTTTTCACATATTAAAATCCAAAGCAGCTGAAAAGTAAAATAACTCGAACCGCAAAAAGAAAAAGGTCGAAATCTGCAAAGATGTACGGTATAGGCAGACAATATTCACCTCAGATAGATAAAGAGAGAGAGAGAAAGAAATACGCATACATATTGGTTGGAGGAGTCAGAATTTAAAATGAAGCAAATGCGATCGGAAAGAAGCAGTAGCAGCGAGATGAAGCAAAGGCGAAGATGGAATGACACATTGACGCAGCAGCTTTAAACGGTGAAAAGAAAGTGGGAAAAAGAAGAAGGAGAAGAAAAGGAAAAAACCCTAAGCGCGGATGAAATGGTTGTGGTGGAAAGGTTATAGAGAGAGATGCAGAACAGAACGTAGTAATATGCCTCTGTTCCGTTTTCAGCAATGGCACTGATTGCTTTGTGCAGACAGGACCCACCCCATGCTACAATAAAATCAAAATTCGAAAGTGTGAATAAATACTGCTACATAAATTCTTCATTTATGAAACCGAAATTGTTGAAAAGACACATGCGAGAATGTACTGTTCAATGTATGAAGGGTATGGTGGGAATTTAATAAAGGATCAAGGTTTCCCATCACTCTTTTTTGGCTCTTTATTTAAATAATATCTCAGTTCTCAGATTTGTCTTCTCCTACATTTTTTTTTCCATCTCAGACACACCTTGCACCATACAATAATTGCATTGCTTCAAAATCAAAAATTTAAAACACAATTCATAGTATCCGATGTGGTCTGTTTAATCAATAACAACTTTATAAAAAACGTACGACGCGTAATTTGGATGTTAATTATTGATGTCGTGAAAGTGTTTCATACCCCATTACCAATTGTTTAGTTCAGCAAAAAAGATGTCAACTTTCTGTGATTGCCTTCTCGTTGGGTTTAAGCATTGTCTTTAATTTTAACTTTATTAATTAATTGGTGATTGTTAATTAGCATGAAGTGGTTCGTGATTTGATTTCACACTGGTGGAAGAGCCGTAATTTGAAAGAAATGAATTTGCAGTCAAATGAGAAATGAAAAGCTGTAAAGAAACAGGTTTTCCCTTTTCCCGAGGAAAAACTGAATCATAGTGTTCATCATGTTGCTCCCCATGATCTCTTTTGAAATTACTACTAATATTTTTACTTCTCAGTTCAGATTCCAGAATCTCAAAATTACAACACTTTCACAGTTTTGGGTACATCTCAAATACTTGTGAGTTTCACTGTCAATAGACAGAGTCAGAACTTTAATTTAAGAGAGTTAGAAATTAAAAATATATATTAATTTTATTAACTTAAAAATCAAATCAAGATAAATGGCACTGTATATTCTATGTTTATTTTATTTTATTAATTATTGTATACATTTAAAGAGGTTAAAATTCGGTTAAATATTAATTATAAATTACATAATAAGTAAAAGGTAAAAGAATTGGGGTATTTTTTATTATAGCATTGGTTATAATCTCATTATTAAAGAATTTGTTTGTTGGATATCATACTGTGAACAAAATCACTCTTTAATATAGTTAGTTAAGAAAAACTGGTAGCGTGAATAAAAGAACTGATCATTAAAACGTTATCTTTAAATTAATACTGTTGCAACATTCTTAAATGGACTTTATTTAATAGTGGTGGTGTGTGTTATACCTAAACTTTAGATATGACCTATCTTATTAATTGTATTTGTCTTGATGTAGCAGAAAAAATTTATGAAAATCTTCAAATTTTCAGACCTTAAATAGCAAATAAACTAATAACAAATTCATAAACTTAAATAAAAAGTGGAGCAATGCTAGCTATCAATCATTTTTTTTCTTTGCTTCTGCTATGGAACAGTGTAGAAAACCTTTGACAGAAGAGAACAGAAGAAGGACATGAAGATTATATGAGTGATGATGTGAGCCTTTTTAGAAAAGATAGTAATCAAAAAAAGATAAAAATATTTATGTTTAGTCATAACCCAATAATTGTCGTAAGTGAGAGCAGGATTTCTACCAAATGCAAAACTGAATGTTGGCATCCTCTGCTATTCGTGTCCCCAACCACACAAATGGAGGGAAAACCAAATTTTGAATCATAACATTATTTGTTTATAGGAAAAGGGTAAGTTAACGAAGTTTTTTTTTTACAAACTTTGATAAACTACTTATTTAGATTAAAAAATATTATTTTATTATTTTATTTTGGTTAAAAAATAATATTTTATTTTATTTTAATTTTATTTATAAAAAATTTGTCAAAAAATAATTTTCCTTGTTTATAAAAAATATATGGTAATTGTTATCATTAATTGTGATCAATAGTATCACACAGATATTAATGTTTTATTTATACAAAACACTTTAATAAAACATTCCAATCGTTTTTCTTTTTACAAAATCATTATTCTACTTCAATCACTTTAATGTAAAATTGGAATAATACAAGTATATGTTAGGTTTAATAGAGGGGTATTATTGAGGAGATATAATACCAATTAGACCTGAGTCTAACCAGATAAGGTATTGACATCACTCTCAACCCAAAATTTTAAGACAACGGGTCTATGAGACTTTATTCTTATATATGTTTTACTTTCTCTTTTCTAGTCCATGTGGGACTTAGACTCATATTTGGACTCCTAACACTATCATACTGGAATTTGTTATTTGTTAAATCTATTGTACCACTATTAATTATTAAAAATCTCACATCGACTAGAGATAAAATTTAGATATCTAATTCTTAAAGTTATGATTTTTTTTTCTCTATTTAAAAGTTGGAGTAAGTGATGGGTCAAGAAGGCTAACTAAGAGAAGAGTTAAGGTAGGCATATGCAGTAATGGAAGGTGGGCCATTGAGCTTGGCACAATAATGGAGCAACCTAGCAAGTAAGATACATTGTAAGGTTTTTATAGTTTGAATTCAGATGCAGTACAGTGAACATGTGTTGATTATTAATTTTTAAAAATATAATTTGATATACTTTTATGAAATCAAGGAGAAGAGTTATTCAAATAAATTCACATAAAAACAAACCCCTTATGTTTTTCACAAACAATAATGTTCATATATTTATACAATACCTTCACTTTTTTCTATCTCGTTTTTTTCTTCAATTTGGTTTGTTTCTCATGTAATGTGATAAAACTTTGTTGTTTAGTGAAATAATTCAACTAATTTGAGTCTGTTCGCAGCATGTTGATTAAAAAATGTTTAATTTGAATTAATTCACTTTTTTTTTTTGTCACGTATATAACACACCTCAACTTAACTTACCAATAATTTATTGATATTTTTTTTCACTTATCCAGAGATTTAAATTTTCTATATATAACACACCATCTCCAACTTAAAACATTTTAAGATGATTTGTGTGTTTTTTTTTTCTTATATATCATTTAACTTTTTAAGTTATGTTTAAATTGAATTTTTCAATTTTCACTTGAAGTTCTAACATAATTAATAATAAAATTATTTTAATTGTCTGTTTAACCGATCGAGAGAGAAGGAAGCTTTTTTGGTGAGGAAGTTATCGCAGATCACATTACTAAAAAATCTCATATTACATGGGAATTTTCTTGCAAATTTGTTAAAAAAATTTGCAAGAAAAGACTTTTTCCTGCTATTTTTTCTAAGAATTTTAATTGGCAGGTAATTCCTTCGTGGGTAATTATTTCCTACAAAATTATAGAATTCGCAAATATTTCCTACAAAATTTGTTGCGAAAAGTTTTTTATACAAAATCTTTTGCAAAAAAATTGGCAGGAATTTCCTGCAAATTTTTTTTTTCCATAACAAAATTTATAAATATTTCCTACAAAAAAAAAATCAAAACAAAATTGACAGAAAATATGAGTTTTTTAGAAAAGAGGAGACTTAGAGAAGAAAGGAGTAAAAAAATTGAAGTGATTCTTAGTAGGAACTTGGTCCCTACACCCGAAACATTTATAAATATTTTTATACCATGAATCAGTTAAAGATTGTAGTATATGATCATTTTGTTAATATTTACAATATCTAGCTTAAAGATTACATGTAAGATGATTAGGAATTGTTGAAAGTGTAAAACTGGTACACGGTCAATTCATGTACTTTGAACTTTTATAAAACTGTTAACACTTTATTCGGTAATGAAAAAAAAATTATAAATAGAAAAAAAAAGAAAAAAAACGTAGAATTTTGGCTTCATTAGTTTAAGATTTTATTTTGTTTTTAAAAGAAACAAGAGTTGTAGGTTTGAAATAGAAACAAAAAGATCGAAATTTAGAAATGAAATCAGAAGAGAAAATCCTTAAATAAAAGTGACAAGTCATTAATATTTTTAGCATTCCTATCAGTTGCAAAATCCTGTATTAGTTATGTGTTCCATTTTGAAAGTAGTGATAAATTGATGAAACATATGGAAGGGACAACTTAGAGTTATATAAAGATTTGGAATAAAAACAAATGTAGTACGTATGTATCACATGGATGTGGTGTGTTATGGTCGGCAAGGAAACCTTTACATATCCCTACTCAAAGGGCTAATTTAGGGCTTCTCTTTAAATCAGAAATAATCAACCTTTAATAATTCTTATTTGATGTTGGTATTTTGATTTATCCAAACTTTTATTTTCGTCTAGTTTCTACCACTACAAGTCCTAAAATAGATTCATGAGATTCTTATAAATAAGTAAATACTTGGGATAAGAAAAAAATATTAGTCACCTAAAAATCAATTTTATTACAAATAATAAACTTTGTCATAAGGTTTAACGTGACATTTTGATACTAAATTAAAATAGATTTAATTATATATTTGATCTTCCATCTTCGTAAAAAAATATTGATTTGGTCATTTTATTTTTTTTATCTCAATTTGGTTTATGTTTTGGGAAATTCGTTGCAATCAAGTCTATTCCGTTAGATGAGTGTCACGTGTCACGTGTCAGTTCTTGAATTTTTTGAATTTTCTATTTTTATTTATTTTCTAAAAAATTAAAAATTTGTTACATGCCACGTGACAGTGTGATGTGATAGTGACAGTGTCACATGTCATTATTCTCAATTTGGTCTCTATATTTTAATTTTTATCTCAATTTAGTATCAATTTTTGTTTAAATGGAGTAATTTTGTCCATCTCCAAATTGAAACCAAATTTAATTTTTATATAAATATACACAAATATTTCTATCCAAAATTGATCTTTCAAGTAAATATTTTTAGCAAAATTAAGTTTATTTAAATTTATATTTTACATTGAACTTTATTTAAAATTGTTTTAAAGTTATATCAAATCATTTAATATCCATTTTATTGGATCTGGATATCAATCTAATATACATTTTATATATTTTATGGATTAGTTATTCATTCTCGAAATCTAGATTTTCAAAATGGATAATCCAAAATATCCAATCCAAATTTTCACTTTATATATTTTGTTAGGTTAGGCTAAAGGTTGAGACGGACTAGCCCAAATTTAGTCGTATTTGATTGAATTACCGTGACCCTGTACAAAATTTGGTTAAATTAGGCCAAATTCTATCAAGTCGGTCCCGATCGAGATTTGACCCAGTTGATCCTGGATAAAATTTGGAAGTATTCGGCCAAATCTGTCAAATTCTTTGGTGTCAGCCCTATGGACACAAATTTGGATCCACATCCATTATTTGGATCCAAAATGGATGTGGATTAGATTTTCGATAGTGTTGACACCATAGAATTTGACAGATTTTTTGTTGAGGCCAACGAGACCAAATTTCAGCATGGGTGAACTTAAATGACTTTCGAACAAATTTTGATCGGGGACGACGTGACCAAATTTGGGCTAAGGTTCACTCAACAAAATTTTAGTCGAGATCAACTTGACTGGATTCGACTGAATTTCAACCAGGGCCGATTTTGTCTAATACGACCAAATTTTGGCCAGAGCCGACTTGGCCAAATATGGCCACATTTGGGTTAGGTCCTGATTAGTCAAATTTCAGTCAGGGTTGACTCCACTAAATTCGTCGGCCGGGACCGACTTGACTGAATATGGCCAATTTTTGATCATAGCCGACTAAGTTAAATATATTCAAATTTCGTTCGGGACTTAGTCGACCGAATACGACTAAATTTGGGCAAGTGCCGACTTGACCAAATTTTTGCCCAAATTTTGGTCATGACCAACTCGACTGAATTTGGTCAAATTTAGGTCAGAACCGACTCGCCTAAATATGACCAAATTTCGGTCACGATCGACTCTACCGAATACGACCAGATTCAGGTCAGGACCAACTCGGTCAAATTTTGGTCGAGGTCAACACAACCGAATTTTGACGGAGCAGACTCGACTGAATTCGGCCGAATTTCGGTCGTGGCCGACTTAGTTGAATACGACCAAATTTCAATCGTGACCGACTCATTTGAATACGGCCAAATTTTACCCCAGGCCGTCTCAGCCAAATACGACCAAATTTGGGCCAGGGCCGACTCGGCTAAATCTCAATCGGGGCCAACTCGATTGAATTCAACCAAATTTTGTATAAGGTCACGCCAACTCAATCAAATACGACTAAATTTAGACTAGTCGGTCTCAACTTTTAGCCTAACCTAACAAAAAAATATAAACTAAAAATTTGGATTGGATATTTTGGAATATCCATTTTAAAAATCTAGATTTAGAGAATGAATATTCAACTCATAAAATATATAAAATATATATCATATTGATATCCATATCCAATAAAATGGATTTTAAATGGATTGAATTTTTAATAAAATAGATATTAAATGGATTAGATCATAGAAAAAATAGATTGAATTACAAAAAATGGATTTTTTGCTCACCCTTGATTAGAATTTTGTGACACATCTCTTCGCATATTGAATGTCAGAACAGAAAACCAATAAAAAAATATTGTCTGCCAACATCTAAACACTTTTCCAAAATCATTCATGTAATGATAGCAGACATCTGCAAAAGCTTCAAATTATTGTTGTTGCATAAGCTTAGCTTTTCTATTTCCGGTAAAATAATGTTCTTTCTATTATTTCGATCAGTAAGAAACTTGAAGAAGGATAAACAACAAAGAAGAACCTTAGCTATACTGCAACCAATAAACCAAAGCACCATCATTTTATGAAAGAATCAAGTATTTCAGTGCAATAATGTGAGACGTACGACATGGGACGTGAGACATGCTACGTGAGACGTAAGGTGAGACGTGGGCGTGATACGTGGGGCGTGGGACGTGCGACATGAGACGTGAGACGTGAAACATGAGACGTGAAACATGAGACGTAGGATGTGGGACGTGAAACGTGAGACGTAAAAAGTGGGACGACGTGGGATGTGAGACGACGTGGGACGTGAGAAATAAAACGTGAGATGTAAAACGTGAAACGTAAGACATGAGACGTGAAACGTGGGACGTGAGACGTGAAATATGAGATGTCAGGCGTGAGACGTGAGACGTTAGACGTGGAACGTAGGACATGACACGTAGGACGTGGGACATGGGACGTGGGACGTAAGACGAGACACGTGACACGTGGGACATGGGGCGTGAGACGTGAGACGATGTGGGACATGAAACGTGAGATGTGGGACATGAGATGTGAGACGTGGGACGTGGAACGTGAGACGTAGGATGTGAGACGTGAGATGTGAGACGTGAGACGAGTGACGTGGCACGTGGGACGTGAGACAACGTGGGACGTGAGACGTGAGACGTGAGACGTGGGACGAGTGACGTGGGACGTGCGACGTAACACGTGAGACGAAAGATGTGAGACGTGGGACGTGAGATGTGTGACGGGAGACGTGAGACATGGGACGTGAGACGTAAGACGTAGGACGTAGGACGTGGGACGTGAGATGTGACACGTGGGACGTGTGACGTGATACGTGAGAAATGTGAGATGTGATTCGTGGGATGCGTGACGTGAGAGACGTAAGGATCGTCGAACGTGGAACGTGGGACGTGGGACATGAGACGTGAGACCTGAGAGACATGAGACGTGAGAGACATGAGACGCGAGACACGTGCGACGTACGACATGCGACCTGTGACATGAGACGTGAAACGCCCGTAAACACTAATTCTTACATTTATATTCATAAACTTTAAAGCTTACAATTTAATTGAAAATGTTAGAAGTTTAATAAAAGAATTGTTAATGTATTCATAAATTTGTACTAACAAATTTAAATTATACTCTTGTAAAAAAATGTATTAATAAAAAGAGATTAAATACATATAAAATTGAAAGAATAAAAATATGAGGGTAAAAATGATAATTAATGTTTATTTAATAAATAAAAATAAAAATTATGAGGATAACAATAATAATTTATATTTATTGAACTCTTAAATGAGCGGAAGGAAGCAGAGAATGATCTGAAAAGTTAAACTAAGTATAGGCAAAAAATCTAATTTTCATGATCCAATCCATTTTTGCTATGATCCAATCCATTTAATATTCATTTTATTAAAAATCCAATCCATTTTATTAGATTTGGATATCAATCTGATCTACATTTTATATATTTTATGGATTGTATATCCATACTCTAAATTTATACCGCGACCAAAATTTGGTTGTATTTAGCCTAGTTGGCTCCAGTCAAAATTTGGTCGAATTCAATCGAGTTGGCCTCGATTGAGATTTGGCCGAGTCGGCCCTGACCCAAATTTGGTCGTATTCGACTGAGACAGCCTAGGATGAAATTTGGCCATATTCAAATGAGTCGGTCACAATCGAAATTCGATCGTATTCAACTGAGTCGGCCACGACCGAAATTATGCCGAATTCAGTCGAGTCGGTTCCGGTCAAAATTTGGTCATGTTAGCCTCGACCAAAATTTGATCGAGTTGGTCCTGGCCTGAATTTGGTCGTATTCGGCAGAGTCGATCGTGACCGAAATTTGGTCATATTTAAGCGAGTCGGTCCTGACCTAAATTTGGCCAAATTCAGTTGAGTTAGTCATGACCAAAATTTGGTCGAGTCGGCACTAGCCCAAATTTAGCCGTATTCGGTCGAGTAAGTCCTGAACGAAATTTGACTATATTCAACTTAGTCGGCTATGATAGAAAATTGGTCATGTTCAGTCAAGTTGGTCCCGACCGACGAATTTAGTGGAGTCAACTCTGACCAAAATTTGACTGATCAAGACCTGACCCAAATGTGGTCATATTTGGCCAAGTCGGCTCTGGCCAAAATTTGGTCGTATTAGGCAAAATCGGTCTTGACCGAAATTCACTCGAATCCAGTCAAGTCGATCTCGACTGAAATTTTGTCAAGTCGACCTTGGTCCAAATTGGTCACGTCCTATACCGAAATTCGTTCGAAAGTCATCTAAGTTCATCCTATACTGAAATTTGGCCTCGTTGGCCCCGACAAAAAATCTGCCAAATTCTATGGCGTCAGCTTTATGGACACAAATTTTAAAAAAAATTAATTTGAATTTATTTTATGAAAATTGAATTTTAGATTTTGAACTTGATCCAAATATTTAGATCTGGATTTAAACTTTATCTAAATATTTGGATCTGAATTTTTAAAAACTTCAATCTACTTTTTTTGAAAAAGTGAATTTGGATCGAAAATCTAATCCAATTATTTGGATCCAAAATGGATATGGATTGGATCATTAAAAATTTAATTCATGATCACCCTTAGGAAAAAGGTTCTGAATGTGCAGGAAGAAACTCCTAGATAGATTTGTTGAAATGAATAGTCAGTCCATATAGCAAGTAAGATTTGAACTTCATGTGTTCAAACAATCCGTCACTACCTAAGTTCAAGGAGTATCAATCTTCAATAGTTCACAAATTTTGATAACACTTTCAGTTCCTTAGTTCTTAAGTGCCACGAAAAATTATCATAGACCAAAGTTCCACATTCATTGTTATTTGGAAAGTTGTAGTGGGCAGCACCCCAGATTATGAACAACACGTCACAAATTTGAAATACTCCTAACCCATTTCATTTCTTAATTTTAAGTTTGTACAAAAATGTTAAAATAAAAACTGATCCTCATGTTCGAAAACATTTTGAATCCCATAGGAATTGTTCCTCATTGAACTCTTTCATTTATCTTGAATTACCTATGATGTCGACTTATGAAAAGATATATGACTATTTCTCTACCAAACAAGATACAAAAGATAAATTTTCACTCATACAAAATACTTGGGCAAAAACCACTACCAAGACCGTGCTTTATAGACTTAATCAACAAGACTAATTATGACCATAATTATATATATATAGAGAGAGAGATCGAGAGTTATTTTCCAATTTCATTTGTCATTGTTTTTTAACATTTTAAATGTTAATGTTATGGTATCATTCAACTTGGTGTTATGATATTTTTGTTTGTAAAACATTATTCTAGCATTAATTTAAATAATTTATTATAATAAAATTCACATTTTACAACACAACTTTTACTTTAAAAAATTATAAAAACCATCTCAAATTAATTTTAATAAAAATGTACTTAAAATTAAAATATTTATTAAACGTTCTTTAATTTAAAGTTGATATTTACTCCTTATAATTGTACTGATAATAAAAAAAAGTAACAAAAAAAATATATAACTATGCAAGAATTCGAAAAACATGATAAATTCAAATCAATTTAAAATATATATACTTAAATTTAAAATTTAGTTTCCAATTATTATAAAAATATAACTTAATATTTATTTTAATAATTAGTTTAAATTTAGAAATATTATTTTAAAAAAATTTCTATCAATTATTTATTAATGAAATTACTCTTTCGATTCTAAAATTCGAAATCAAAATTAACTTTCAATCAAATAATTAAGTTGTTCTTTTATTATTCTTATCTCAAAACAAAAACAAGAAAAGGATACAAGCATTTCAGAATTCAGTTTAAGGGAACTGAATTCCGAACAAGGTGACCAAATTTAAACTTTTAAAAAAGTGTGCTATATATCAAGCTACTGAATTGACGCGATTCCTAGTTTATCCAGAAATATCAAGCTACTTAGAAGATATATCCTCACTTCTTTACTAATGCTCCTCCTAGTGAAAGCTTCTTCTTACCTTTGACTCAGCTTACTACATTGTTACTTATTGTGTTAATTCATGACAAGCCTCTTTTGAGCCTTTACAGTGTCTCTGGCGACAACTTAGGTGAGACAGTGATATTTGGAGCCAACACTACAGACTTACCAAGAGCCTAAATGTTTGGGACAACATGTTTAACCAGTCATAGTAGATTATTAAGATAAGGTACTTGCATAGAGTAGAACTCCTTTACAAATAGGATTTTGTTTTCGTAATAGCAGGGAAGGTAGAAACAACGAAAACTTGCAAACAAATATCAATCACTCCTTCCTATAATAGAGAACGAAAGATTGAAAAAAAAAACTGTTTTACTTTAAACAGCACAAAAACGATTGCAGTTATCAAACACTCTGCAGGAGTAGTAGTATTATACGCAGCAATGTACTTCAAAATCTTGATCACAATTTTTAATAATATGATCTTTAATTGTAGTACCTACATACATACTGAATTCTAACAACAGAAAGTGGATAAAGGATAAAATATATAAAGTAATTCATGGATGAAAATTCAACATCATCAATATATAACTCAAATAATTCAGCAACACAATTCATTGACTTGAACGCTACTTCAACAAAAAAAGAACAAAGCTAAGCAACTCTAAGTCGATAATATGATCCGAACACTGGTTGAGAAACCTACCAATTAATCAAAGAGACTGAAGCCCATATCCTGCATCGCAAAATAAACCAACAACAAAAAACAAATCAGATACCTCTCAAACTAACAATTTAATTGAAAACTAACGAAATCGGTATCGGAATATTTGTCCTTAATTTAAAACTAGAAAAATACAACTCATACGATAGGTTAGAAAAAGCACAAGAAAGAAAATCTTACGTCATCTGATTCCTCCTTCTCTTCCACCTTTTCCTCCTTCTTCGATTCCGCTGCTGCCGGAGCTGAAGCGCCACCTCCGGGAGCGGCGGTCACGGCAACGGCAGCGCCACCGCCAGAAGGCACTGAGGCCAACTTTTCCCTACCGGCGGCGATAAGTTCGGCGATGTCTTTGCCCTTGACTTCGGACAAGAAGTTACTGATATTGTCGTCATTCGCGTCTGCTCCAACTGAACATCGACAATTCAAAGCAAAATCAAATCGAATGAAATTGTAAAATATATCACTTAAAATAAATGTGAAGAAAATAACGAGAAGGAAAAAAATATGTACCAGATCCAAGGATGACCCTCAAGTCATCGGCGGAAGGAGCAGCATTGCCTCCCAAGACGGCAAGCAAATAGGCGGCGATGACCTTCATTTTGCGCCGGAATGCGAGTACGGAGAAACAGAATGCGCGATTTAGAGTGAAGATAAAAGGTTACGTATTACGTAATTACATAAATAGGGTTTAGGGTTCGCGAATGATGGACTAGTATTGGAATAGACCCAACAAACGTTATTATGGGCCTTTACCCCTAAACGAACGCGTCCCTTTCTTTCTGCACCTCCAAAATTTCTTCTACACCTCCAAATTTTCTTTAAATTCTCAAAAAAACTCTTTAACCATCTAAGAAAACTCACAGACACCACACCCGCAAAATTATGTCGACTTCCAAAAATTAAAATATATCACCAGAAGTCAATTTTCGGAAATCAAAATGAATCATCGAAAATCGACTTCCGGAAATCAAAAAATATTTTCAGAAATCGACTTCCGAAAGTAAAAAAAATATTCCCAGAAGTTGACTTCCGAAAGTCAAAAAACATTCTCCGAAAGTTGACTTCCGTAAGCCAAAAAACAAAATTTATTTTGAATATTTTTAATTCTTTTTAAAATTTATATATTTTAACTTTAGTTTATTATTATTTTTTTTATGTTTTAATATTTTAAAAAAATATTAATATCTATATATATAATTTTATTTTTATTTAGTATACTAAAAAACAAATATAAATATAAAAATAAGTAAAAGTAAGACAGTATTAAACTTTAAATAAAAAAACAAAAAAATAAAATTTTATTCTCCTTCATTTTAATTTTATTTAATATTTAATATATATATATATATATATATATATACTTCGGGTTCATATAAATATATATTTTTTTTCATTTTTTTTAATTTAAAGTTTTATTATTTTAATTTAAATTATTTTTTATTTTTATTTTTCAATTATTTATTTAGGTTTTTTTACTTATTTTTTTTTAAAGTAATTTTTCTTTTAAATTTATATGTTTTGAAAAATAAAATAAAATAAGTTAGAAAATATAAATTTTAAAAAGATTTAAAAATATTTAAAATCACTTAATTTTTTTACCTACGACTTCCGGTAATGTTTTTTGATTTTCGGAAGTCAATTTCCGGTGATATATTTTGACTTTCAGAAGTCGACTTCCGGTGATGTATTTTGATTTCTGGAAATTGACTTCCGGTGATATATTTTGACTTCTGGAAGTCATATATTTTGACTTCCGGAAGTCGACTTCCGAAAATATTGTTGGGGGTGTGATGTGCGTGAGTTTTTTTAAATAGTCAAAGGGTATTTTAGGTATTTAAAAAAATTTGGAAGTGCAGAAGAAATACTTGGAGGTGTAGGAAGAAAGACCCGACGAATGCCCATATTAATTTTGGTCCAATTCAATAATGGGGCATTTCTTCCTGCACTCCCATTTGTTTCCTGCACCCATTAAACAATAACCAACTGCACCCCTGAGGGAAAGTCAAAACCCTAGACATCTCTCCTTTCATTTTCCCTTGCGCTGCATCTCTCCCTCTCGTTTGTGTGTTCCTCCAACTCCAATCCTCTCTTCGAATTCGTTGCACCTCTCTTCCCATAAGTAAATTCCTACATTTTCGTCATCCTCGTTGTTCCCTACGTCTTCCTGCACCTCCATCTCTTGTGTCTTCCTGCATTAGTGGTTTGTGCACCTTCACCTCCTACGTGACTCTGCACCTCCTTTGCTGCAGTAGTGGTTTTCTAATCTGAAAAAAATGTTTCAGATTTAGCGTTCTGGAACGTATTTTCATATTCAAAAAATATTTCTTGGAACACTCAATTCATAATGTGTTCTTTTAACTGTATGTTCCTGAAAGTATTTCCAAAACCAAAAATACCTTTCAGGACATTCAATTTAGAGTGTAATTTTGTTTTTTAATTTACTGTTTTGAAAAATAATTTTGATCCAAAAATACCTTTAAGAACAACCAATGAGAAAGGTCATCCTCCTCATTAGAGAATCACAAGGAGTCCTATTTATACCCTTTCTAATCCTTTTATTCTTCTTGAGCCCTCATCATTCATCACCATCTTCAAAATGAGGTCTAACAAGAATCAATATCTCATTAGGGAATTGTAGGGAGACTTATTTGTATCCTCCCAACCCTTCTATTCTTTCTTGACCTTTGTCATTCATCACCATCTTCAAAGGATGTCTAACAAGAATCAAGGTCGAAAGAGATACATATTGACTCAAGTGATGAAGGTGCATGAACCACTCATATAACTTGAGGAAGAAAAGCCTTCAATGGAGGAGCTTTTCCTCGTACTCATGACACCCTACAACCAAAATAAATATTATTTATAACTTACATATTTAACAATATATATTAAATATTATTTAACAATCTAGTCAAGAAGGATTAAATGTCCAACATGTAATAATGCAAAACAAAAAAATACACCTTCATTTTCATTCACAATTTTCCCACCATCTTTAACAAAAAAAATATGTATATTTATACGTACATAATAACGTATATAATAACCGATATAGGTTTCTGGAAAACTAGTGTAATGAATTGACTCGTGAAACTTTGCACCTGTCACGTTTGTTCTCAAATTTAATGATGTTCCAACACTAGAACCAATGTCCCTCACTAAGTTATGAGAGGTTAACCTCACTATCTCTCACTCACACCATCTAGATATCATACTCTGTGTGAATAAGATACTAGTTGAGTCAGATAGTTTCATTCTCGGAATCCTCTTATAATAGAATTTAATATCTTAAACAACTTGTTGTATTTTCCCATGAAAATAACTATTGGACTCAAGAACAAATCATTACTTCAAGCAAAAATCTAACTTTTAATCTTTTAATAAAAGTTTAGACTAAAAGATGTCACCTAGTGAAAGTAAGACAAAGACTATTCTTCCCAAAATTTATTCAACAGTGCCCAACGGGCATGGTGCCCAATGGTATCCAGTAAACCAATTTTAAAACAATTCGAGATCATAACACTATCACTTGTTGTTACAAGATATCATATTCACTCAAATATATGTATGTACATTACATCCACACAACTCACTCCTATGAAACCTATGAAATACTACTGTTTAATATAAATTTTCCCAAAATATACTTCAAGCATTAGAAACTGCACAACCAATATTTGAACCATATACATTCTTTCTCATCATCACAAACTCTTTCTCAATTATACATAATAACTTATTTTCACTAAAAAGATATCATAAATTCACATATAACATTCACATATTTTCTATCACATTGACCAATCCTTTCATACTCACATTAAAACACACTTCAAAACACATAAATCTCAAATTTAGTTTCCAAATAGATACCCAACATTTGAAGAGAAAATTAATTCTAAATGATTAATTCTCCTGACCTTAAAGGAGGAGTCTACCCATGTTTTCTTTGGACATCCCACACTACTTAAGCTTATCCTACATACAACAAAATCCTACTAAGAATTAGATTGCAATTTCATTGAAAATCAGAATTGACTCCTAACAGAAAAAATTGCATTTACCTATATGTATAGATTGCTAAGAGTATGTTGTACAATTTGTTGCAAAAATCTTGTTTCCACTACTTCAATCTTCAAAAGATGAGTAAGAGTTATATTTTATGAGGAATAGACAAGAGAAGAGGAGAAAAGGAATGCATGAAGAAAAGTATGGACAAAACTTTTATAAATTTTAACTTTTTAATAAAATTTGAAAATAATCACTTATATATTTATTAGGTTCTCACATTGTGTTTTTTCTTCATACAAATAAATATAAACTTAATGTGTACTTGTTTTTTTCTTTATTACTTTTTGAACTATTTTTTGTTATATAAAACATGTTATTGACGATGATGATGTGTTATTTTTATTAATTTTAGTGAATGTACCTAAATTAAAAGACACTGAATATGTATTTAAAATATATTTATAAATGTTAATTTTATTTTGATTTATATGATAAGAAAAAGTATATATATATATATATATATATATATATATATATATATATATATATTGTTCCTTTTAATCTTGTGAAAAATTCCGTATGTAAAGATCATAAAATTCAACCGATTTAACTAGCATGTCTTAAAATTTGAATTTGTGATGTTAAATTTCATTATAAAAAATCATTAAATAATAATTAATTTTAAGAGAAAAAAGATATTAGTCATTATAGTTATCAATTTATATATCAATTTATAAACTAAAAAAATTATAATTGGTTTGTGAATTAAAGTTTTCATTTATATCTAATATTAGCTATCAAGATCATAGTTACCAAATAATTAGTGTTTAAGGTCTCTAATTTAAATTTAGAAACCAATTTAAATATTGAGTTAGCCGAGTTATAGTCCAGGTTAAAGATTGAATTGAGTTGGCTCTTCTCAAAGGTCAAACTAAGTCGGGTCAGGTTAAGTCAAGTTAATCCAAACCATGTCAGTATAAGTGAGTCAAGATGAACCTAAAACTAGCCGGGTGGGCCCATACCAACGTCTAGTTGAATCGATCCAGACCGATGTTGAGGTGAGTTGGCCTAGATCGAGAGGTTGAGGTGAGTCAATCAAACTAAGGTCGATGTGAGTTGGCTAAATCAAAATTAAGACAAGTTTGTCGAGATGAGTTCGACATTAGTAGGCTCAGGCCTAGATTGAGCCAAGTTGGCATGAACTCATATTAATCCTAGTTAACCTAAGTCAAAGGTTGAACTCAATCGATCATGCTCATGTTACGTCGATCTATCCGAGTCCATATCGAGTGGAGTCAATTTAGACTCAATTCGAGACGAGTTGTCCCAAACTTAGGTAGAAAAAAATCATTCCAAATTAGGTCAAGATGAGTATGTTCATTTCTAGTTCGAAGCAAGTCATTCCAAATAAGTCTTCCAAATTATAGATTTTATGGATTCTTTTTAAAGGAAAAAATTGAAGAGATATCAAAGCTTAATCATAATCTAGAATTCCATCATATTATGCAACAATCAAATATTTTATATTTTTTAACAAATAAATTTCTTAACACCACCTATATTTATTTAAGAAAAATAAAACCCATATCATAATTGTGGTGTTTGATTTTGAATGGCCATCAAATGAAGTGTCCCTTGTCCAGCTTTGATTGAAAGCGTAGGCAAGACCATGTCTAGTAAGCAGTGAGAAGTGAGTGGTCACCCCTACAATCATTGACACAGTTACTCTCCTTAAAACACTCTCACAAACACTTGTTTCAGTTGCTTCTTCCTTCCCATCCCATGGAGATTCAAACTCACTCTCTCTCCCCCACTTTTCAATTCCACCTTCTCTCCCAATCCACCGACACCTACTTCCCTCCAAACCACTCATCTCTCCGACATGCCACTGCCGCACTCAAGCTGCAAAAGGTCTACCGGAGTTACCGTACCCGCCGCAGGTTGGCCGACTCGGCCGTTGTTGCGGAAGAGCTATGGTCTGAATCCATGCACGCACTCTAATTTATATACTTCTACCACAAAATATTATTATCTTGCTCATGTCTTGTTCATATTGAATTTTCCAACCGTAAAAAACATCCTAACATATATGACAACAAAATTTGATTAGGTGTCACATAATGGATGAATATCATATGTGATGAGGGTCCGAGATTAACTTATAATTTATGTGTATAATTTTTGAAGGTGGCAAGCCATAGAATATGTTAGGTTGAACCACAGCACCATTTCCTTCTTTAATTTGCCTGAAACTGCTGCGTCGCGCTGGAGCCGAGTTAAGTTGAACGCTGGCAAGGTATCTCATTGCTTCTGTCTTAACACCGTTTTCTCTATGTTATTAATGATTCTGGTACACAGTAGCTAGAGTCCAATTAATAGTGTATAGGCTTCAATTATTTGCGCAGGTGGGTAAAGGTTTGTCCAGGGACTCCAAAGCACAAAAGTTGGCTTTTCAACATTGGATCGAAGCTGTGAGTGTATTCTTGTTACTATATATTTCTTGACCAATGAGTTTTTTTTTTTTTCTCTGTTGAAATATTGTTGATGTTTTTCTGTGCTTGAAGAATCATAGTTATGTATTTGAATTTTGATTGTGTAAGTAGATTGATCCACGACATCGCTATGGGCACAACTTGCAATACTACCATAAAGAATGGTGTAAATCTGACGCTGGTCAACCATTTTTTTATTGGTAAGATGTTTTGCTTGAGTGAAAGAAAGGTTGCTATTCTTATTTACCTCTGGTTAAAATTAACCTGGGATAGGTGAAAATTGTGTAAGCACAATTTTTTATTGACCGTGTGTTTTATGTGCACAAATATTTTCACCTGCATGTGCCCGTTTCAGTAAAAAGTTGAATCCTTTAGCCGATATCTTGGTAGTTACAAGCTTTATTCCGACAAACAACATCATATGTAACTCATAAGTATGTTGTTATTTTGGTGTTTCCATTGTGGGAACATGGGAATCTTCTTGTGATCAGACAGCCCCCTCAAGTTTCTCCGTACTATCACTGATTAATTATGCTTTTATATTCAAATAAGACAGTGCTTCATTTGCAAATTACTAGTATTGTGGAATTGGAAATTGCAATACATTTTATATCTAATTTATGGTTAGAATAAGGCTTTGTAGTTTTGTTCCTTGTCCCTTATCTTAACACACGGCTTTATCATAGTGGCGTTAAGATACAGAGCAATATGAAAAAGGGGAGAAACCAGAGGACATTGCTTGGTTTGAGTCACTTAAATATTTATTTCTTCTCCTGCAGGTTGGATTTGGGAAACGGGAAGAATCTTGATCTTGAACAATGCTCCCGATCAAAGCTTCAAAAAGACTGCATTAAATATCTGGGACCTGTATGTGCTTATTCTTGCTTTGGATGCGTGTGGTTGGCATTCTTGCTTTTTCACACGTTCCTCTAATTTTATATTCATTTGTCTCTCGTTCTCATTTTCCAAATTTAGCAAGAGAGAGAACAGTATGAATACATTGTGCGTGAGGGTAAAATTATCAACAAGCACTATGGAGACGCACTCCATACAAATGAAAACTGTGATGATGCAAAGTGGATATTTGTAATGAGTACCTCTAAGAAACTTTATGCAGGCAAGGTAACAGTTCAAGTTCAGTTGCATATTTTCTTCAAGTACAACCTTCCATGTCCTTGACTGTGCCACTAATACATTGCATTAACCTTATAGAAAAAGAAGGGACTATTTCACCATTCTAGTTTTTTGGCTGGAGGAGCCACGTTAGCTGCTGGAAGGCTTGAGGCCGAGCATGGAATTCTTAAGGTGAATCAGATTCGTAGGTTGTATGATTCAATTATTGTGATAGCTTCTGATATTTGCCTGCTAAATTTTTTGACTTTGACTTTTCAGTCCATCTCTGCTTATAGTGGACACTACCGACCAACAGATGACACTCTAGACGGTTTCTTATCATATCTAAAGGAAAATGGCGTCAAGCTTGAGCAAGTTGAGGTATCTGCATCAGGATATTTTAAGTTAGACTAAAAACTGTAGTACACTATAGTTACAGATTTTGTCTAAATGTTGTTTGTAGCAGAAAATCTTCAAGCCAAAAGATGGTTATTTAACTTGATCATATTTTGTTTCTGATTTGGGTTATATCATAATTTTTTTGTTATATAGTAGATAGTGTTTATGGTCATGTGTAAACAAGGCCTAAACATGTAATAACTAAAGTGAAAACTAGGTGCGATCACTTAATTATGATTCATGTTTTCAGTTGCGAAAGCCAAATGAAGATTCTGATATATACGAGGACAACAATAACATTAGTGAAGGAGCAGAAACAGTAGAAAGCATTGGAAAACTGCATCTGGCTGAAATCTCTGAGGGAGCCACCAATGCTCCATCTTTAGTTAAGGGAAATCCTCAATCTGAAACTGTTACTTATGCAAGGACTTTATCGGGTGGTCTTCAGAGTCCGAAAACTGTGGTGCCCAAGACTGCAATATTGCAAAGAATCAATTCGAAGAAGGGTTCGAAGTCCTACCAATTAGGACACAGACTTTCTCTTAAGTGGTCAACAGGAGCTGGACCTAGAATTGGGTGTATTGCTGACTACCCTACAGAACTTAGAACACAGGCCTTGGAAATGCTTCACCTTTCTCCAAAACTTCCCCCTACTCCTTCATACAGGCAATTGGGTGGGCTTGATTTGTCTTCAACCTCCTAGTAGCTCTTGCTGTAACATTGATGGGACTTGTGTCTGTATAATGTAAGGTCAGGATCTTTAAAGTGAAGGTCCATGTTGCTTTAGGTTTTAAAGTGAAGGCTAAAGGTGCTTTCGTTATTTAAGAACGAAAATACCGTTCTTCACGTTATGCAAACTTTCTCAAGGACTTGAGCGTGATCTTATCTTAATAATAAGGTCCAATCGTTGTTATGATCTCTCACCTCATGCTTTTCTTTTTCCCACTAAACCTGAAGATGTTTGATATGACTACCATTTATGGAAGCTTTTATGCTGGATGACCTGGTTTGGATTAACAAAACAAGTTTATAACATTAGACTAATCAGATGAAAGCTTGTCAAAAGTAACTTTTTAAAACTTTTGGATGAGGTATGGTTCCATAAAAAAAGAATGTTATACGAGTATTGATTGAACTCTTAAACTAAACGTGTTCTAATTAGAGGCCATTGTCCATGGTTGGTGGCTTCATCCTCGTGTATCTTGTTAATAACATGACAATAAAGACAAAAAAATAAAAATAAAAAATAAACGACACAAAAATTTAATGTGATTCAATAATATGTATAACTACATTCACCATTAGACTATGAGACTCTGTTCTTTTGAGATGAAGGATCAGAAGGAAAGGAAGAGGAAGAGATGGAAAGGATTAGAGGATGAAGTTGATGTTGTTCTTTTTAAGGGATTTTAGAATAGATTAGAAAGTGAAATTCGTGAAAATTTGTGATTGAATTGAGTAATATGACATATTAAAAAAATATTTAATAGATAAAAAAATGAGATTACCAAAATATCCCTAATGATTAAAATAAATAATATTTTCACATGGCGCGTAGAAAAAAACATATCAAAATTGAAAGACTAGAATAAATAAAAATCATTTTTTTACTATTTCATTAAATGATTAACAAATAATTGAAAACAAAATTTTATTGAAAAAATTATTAACAAAATAATTTAAGATTAAAAGATAAATTTATAGACAAATTACAAAATTAAACATATAAATAGATTTTGATATATTAAACACGATTAAAAGAAATTGTAAAATTAATTTAAACACGTGTAAAAAAATTGATGAAGATAAAATGGTAATTTTGTATCCATCACTTTCTAATCTCTCCAAAAGTAGAGGGATGGAATCTTTTAGCCATCCCTCTATTCCATCTCTGTTATTCCCTTGCATTATCTCAAAAAGAGCAAGGTGATCACCCTCCATGCCTTCCTCTTAAATTCTCTTGAATAGTATATCTCCTCAAAAGAACAGGACTTGAGTATTTTACTTTTGTATGCATATCAAGTTTTACATAGGATTACTTACATAACAAAATAGAGAATCACATATCACAGTATTAAACTATTGAATAAATTAAATTCCACAATATTAACATTATATACTTAATGAAGAATATACTCTGAATATTATGTATAAATTATCAGCAATGAGTAAGAAAAAACTTGACAACTACATTTCCGTAATATATACATTTTATCCTTATCTATTAAAATATTAAATATATTTTTAATCTCTAAATTTTAATATAAAATTAAAATATTATTCAAAATTTTAATATATTTTAATTTTTAAACTTAAAAAATAAATAAATATAATCATTTTAATCTTAGTATATTAACTATTTTTTTACGTGTTAAACGTATATTTCATGTTAACAATTAAATTATTTATATAATTTGACACAATTTCATTTTGTTAAAAAATGTATTTGATATGTTAAATGTTTTTAATATATTTAGATTTAAATAATTATATTCATTATTTTTTTAATTTAAAGATAAAAGTATATAAATTTTAATTTTTCATCAAAATCTAAAACATAAAAACATATTTAACTAAAAACAAATTACTTCATTTCATATCATTTTACGTTTTTGTTGACCTAGACTTCTCGAGCTGCACTGCACGGTCACTTTAAAAAAGAATTCAGAATAGAACAAATGGCTAGAAAGGATGCAGATGCAATAATGATAACTCTACAAAACGACATAACCATAAAGAGAGGAGGAAATAAAGAAAACTTAAAAGTAGAACACGAAAGAAATGCAGAGATATTATTATATTATTTAGTGACTTGGAATCCGTGCAGTATCAATAATGTCCAAGAGACAACATGTTTCTTGTGACCACTTTTGCGTCATCAGCACAAACAATAAGTAGATGATCTGTAAATGGATTTTGTTAGAAGACAAAAGTCAATGAAGGTTTGAAGATCAATGATGGGAAAAGTGAGAGAGAATCATCAAAGTACTGGTTATCATGATCACTTCGTCAGGAAATGCTTAATTAATGTAACATACTTTTTATGATCCAAAATGTTTAGACTTAATAGGGAAAATGTGTTTTTGATTTGTACAGAGGTCAAATCTAATTATATTAATTTATTTCATTTTTAATACAATAGGAGAAAAAATTACAGTTTTACATATTTATACACCTTCTCTTATTGTCCTCCCATGGAAAAAACCTTCTAGTTGTTCAATCAAGATTTTTAAATATACATTCAAGAGCATGAATCACTCATTTTATACAACAAGAGCCAACAACAACCTTATGATATCTAACTTAGCCACTTCCATGATTATTCTTCGTGCTAAGAGGTGCATAGTGCTATTAATTGGTGTTAAATAGAAATCTTCACAAAATTTATTACATTTTTTCACAATTGAATTCAATGCCAAATTGAGTCACTTTCAACTTTCACTTGCTTTTATTTTCCATCAAAACTTTGAAAATCCAAGAAGTGTCGGTCACTACAAATTTAAATTTCATAAAATAAATAAATAAAAATTATGTTAGTATTAAGGAATATAATATAATACTTACCATCATTCAAATATAGTGTATATGTGGATCTTCTAACTTCAATATGTATTAATTGCAGAACCTGTGTAACTCTTTAAATCTTATTTGAGGAAAATATAAATCTTGTTTACAATTAGAGATGGCAAATAAATCCGTGCCCGTGGGTATCACCCGAACCCGTCCCCGTTTTGACGGGGAATCCCCGCTTTGACTGGGTATGGGTATGGGTATGGGTAATACCCGAAATTTTCAACTGGGG
>Ga0214545_1001272_pt1 | contig 46452 bp, 20 predicted proteins | sample CNSS4metaG_FD_160064 | JGI IMG/M metagenome (GOLD analysis project Ga0214545, IMG submission 160064) | Root nodule microbial communities from cowpea collected in UCLA plant growth center, Los Angeles, California, USA - CNSS4 | ecosystem: Host-associated > Plants > Roots > Nodule | place: USA... | reverse complement strand
TATATTTTTTATTATTTATTTTTTTTTTTTTTTTCCTTCATGTTTCTTGTTCAAAATTTAGTAATAGTAACGATTAACGAATATCATAATGAAATATTTTATTGAATAACAATTTAGTCTATATTTTTGAGTTGTTACACTACTGCTGTAACTAATTCAATTTGAGGTTGAAACTATATTTCACATTCATAAATAAAAAATATTGATATCAATTATCTAAATATTTAAAGTTATAATCGTACTAACTTTAACAAAATAATATTAAAGAAAATTTCAATAGACAAAATCAAGTTTATTTATAATTTACAATAATTTTCTTAACAATTATTTTGCCCCCTTTAAACAATAAAAACTACAAGCAAGATAAATAAGAGGACGACAAACATACCATGCTTTTGGAAAATTAAGAAAAAGTTTAATTATGTCTTTAGTCCTCATTTTCGTAGCAAAATATCAATTTGATCCTTATATTTTTTCTTTTCAAAATTTGGTATTTGTTTTGGGAAATTTGATGTGATCAAGTTCATTCCGTTAGTGATACAGTAACAATGTTAAATGGGTGTCACATGTCAGTTATTGAATTTATTTATTTATTTTTAAAAAATAAAAAATTTACCACGTGTCAAGCTGTCATCGTGCCACGTGGTAGTAATATAGTGATGTGGTAGTGACAATGTCACATGTCACTTGTACGCCAGATGTCATTTTCACATTCTCAATTTGGTCCCTTTATTTTAACTTTTATCTTAATTTAGTCTCAATTTTTGTAAAAATATAACAATTTTGTCTTGTCCAAATTGAAACCAAATTTAATTTTTATATAAATGTACACAAATATTTCTATCGAAATTGGTATTTGAAGTAAATATTTTTAACAAAATTAAGTTTATTTAAATTTATATTTTATATTGAACTTTATTTAAAATTGTTTTAAAGTTATTAATAGAAAATAATGTTAATAGAAAAAGAAATCATAAATTATATTGATATTTTATTACATCGTACTTTAATATTATCTTTTATTTTTTTTATTTGAAATTATATTTCAAATAATTGTATATTTTTAAAATGTATAAAGTTCAATAATTTCTATACAAATGTTTGAGTTGGTGTAAAAATAAGAATTATAAAAATTTTAAAAATAGTTTTAACTAGTTCATGTAACAATAAAAAACAAATAAATTTAAAATTTGAAAACAATTTTAAGTAAAATTGAATGTAAAACACAAATTTAAATAAATTTAGTTATGTTAAAAATATATAATTAAAATATCAATTTGAAAAAAAATATCAAATTTAATAAAAATATTGGTATAACATTTATAAATTGCATATTTTTTACAAAAATTATGACTAAATTGAGACAGAAATTGAATTATAAGGACAAAATTGAGAATAAGGATATGACACCTGACATAATACTGATACGTGACATTATCACTGTCACATCACTTTGTTACTGTTATGTGACATGACGACAAATTGACACGTGACAATTTTGTTTTTTTTTTAAATTCAAAAAAATAAATAAATAATTTTAAAAAAAGAATTTCTAAGAACTGACACGTGACACCCCATTTAACGCTGTTACTGTTTAACCGAAAAAGACTTGATTGTATCAATTTTCTCTATAAAAATAGAAATCAAAGACATAATTAAATTTTAAGAAAACGTCATCAAATCTACCAAAGTAACTATCTAAATATGGATAAGTTGAGAAATTAATTTTTCAATAAAACCGGTAAAACTTTGAAATATTAAAATAAGATAAAACCAATAAAGAATAGAAGAACCTAGAATAAAAGACTTAGTTTTAATTATCTACTTGTGGATAAAATTCTGATCATGTAAAACATGAGAAAATACTTTAAACATACTGGAGATTGATGAAGAGAAAAAGAAAACAATTTGAACTAGAGAGAGGCAATGAGATAAATATAAAATATGAAAAAAGAAACATGATACTTACATTAGTTTTTATTTTTTTATAGTTTTTTCTATATATATATATATATATATAAAATATTCAATCTTATTTTTCTTAAGGTAATTTAATTTTGTTAAATACTCACTTTCATTTTTTACTGTGCAAAAAGAATAAAAATAAGTATTTTTCTTTTGTAAAACAGTACTTAAGTCAGCTTGTGATAAATAAAATATGAAGAAGATTTTTAATCATGTCTTGGGCCAATTTATGTCCATTGGACTAAACAAATTAGTGTCTTTCTTTATGTACCTCCAAATTTTTTTTAAATTCTCAAAAAATTCTTTAACCATTTAAAAAAATTCGCAAACACCATATCTCCAAAATTATATCAACTTTCAAAAGTTAAAATATATCACCGAAAGTCGATTTTCGGAGTAAAAAAACATTAGAAAGTCGACTTCCGTAAGTTAAATTAATTTTATTTTCAATATTTTTAATTTTTTTAAAATTTATTTTTTCTAACTTTTAATTATTTTTTTAGTTTATTATTTATTATTTTATTTCTTTTTTATGTTTTCATATTTCTTAATATATATTTAAAAAAAATTAATATCTATATATATAATTTTATTTTTATTTAATATACTGAAAACTAAATATAAATATAAATATAAGTAAAATTAAAATAATATTAAACTTTAAATAAAAAAACAAAAAAATTAAAAAATTTATTCTGCTTCATTTAATTTTATTTAATATTTAAATTAATTTTAAAATAATAAAACTTTAAATAAAAAAAAGAAAATATATATACAAATATATATATATTCGTTTTTTTTTAATTTTAAATTTCATTATTTATATATATATATATATATATATATATTGTTTTAAATAAGATTTTTTTAATTTTTTTTTTAATTTTATTAAAGTTTTAATAAATTTTATAAAAATAAATTTAATTTTAAAAATATAAAAAGATATACAATTGAAAAATTTTTAAAAATTTGATTAAAATTAAATATTTAAATTTTAAATAAAATTAAAAATTCAAATAAAATATAAATATTATACACATGAAATATATAAATAAAATAAAATAAATAAAAAATAATTTAAATTAAAATAGTAAAACTTTAACTAAAAACAAACAAAATAATATATATATATATATATATATTTCATTTTTTTAAATTTAAAGTTTTATTATTTTAATTTAAATTATTTTTCATTTTTTATTTAGCATTTTTTCTTACTTATTTTTTATTTTCTAAAATAATTTTTTTAAAATTTATATATTTTAAAATTTTTAATATTTGTAATACGTGTTTTAAAAAATAAAATAAAATAAAAGGTAGAAAACATAAATTTTAAAAAAAAATATTTAAAATAAAATTAATCTTTTTGGTTTCGGAAGTCGACTTGCGGTAATGATTTTTGACTTCCGGAGATATATTTTGACTTCCGAAAGTCGACTTCTGGAGATATATTTTGACTTTCGAAAATCGACTTTCGGGGATATATTTTGACTTCCGGAAGTCAACTTCCGATGATATATTTTGACTTCCGGAAATCAACATCCAGAAGTAATTTTGGGGGTGTGATGTCCGTGAGTTTTATTAAATGATAAAGGATTTTTTGGGAATTTAAAGAAATTTTGGAGTTGTAGAAGAAATGCTTGGAGGTGTAGGAAGAAAGACCCACAAATTATTTATTGATTCCTTTTTTTTCAAATATAGCTTTTAGTTATTTTCTCAGAGATTTTTTTTTCTGTACATTTTCTAAATGATAAGAGTGGTTCATTCTCGAAGGAAAGGCTGAAATATGGACACAAAAAGGAGAATCCCCTTTATATATCGTTATATATACTATTTAGAACTCTCACTTTTAAAGAAGATTTTTTTTTTCTTGTTCACTCGTGGTGAAACTTTTGTAGACATCTTATGGATTAGGGTGAGTTACCTAATCGACATGTCTAAAATTTTACAAACTATGTAGAAACGCTGTAATAAAGAAGGGTTCATAAATTTCAATTTTTCAGAACACTATATCCAGCTTTTATTTTTCTCCACCCTTCTTCTATATTTAGTCATTGTCTGTTTATAGGCTCTTCAACTTTTTTCGTTCTTTTCTTTTTTAATGCACTTACTAAAATTTGAATGGACGTATCATTCTTTCAGGCATTACATCCAACTTGACAGACAAGCCAAGGTTCGTAATCATGACGAAAAAATTTAGAGAATTGTTTTTTATTTATATATTTGTAATAATTGTATTTAACTTTTGTTTCTATATTAGCAATAGTCTAAATAATGGGCACAGAAAAAATTATCAATTATGGACACGTTACAATCATGGTAGCTACTGGGATATATTTGGTCCTATTTCTCTATTTCTAGACAAAGATGAAATCTGACCTTTTATACAATTTATTGAAAAATTGGTTAATTTAAGTTCAGAGCAGAATAAACGATAAACGCGCAATTTCGGCTAAACTTGATAAGAACCTAACGTTGATACGTGTAATTTCGGTTTGCTTCATCCGTCTCTTTTCTCTTTACAGCATGTGGCCTCAGAAATCACATAAAAGTCTAGTTCACACCACTCTACACTAAAAGTACCCTTAAATTGATTGATGGAGCTTAAAGTTTCTGACTTTGAAAATATACAGCATATTTCATGTTCAGATTGCATTTTATGAGATGGTTAGGTCTCTCCCCACAAATTATAGTTCTAAACTAAAAATCATGTTCATACACTACCTAACAATACTTTCTGCCAAACAAGACAATCGTAAACGTTTGCACTCTCCGTGCAGGGTTTGAGGGGTGCAAACTTTAATTCAAAAAGGCTAGTAGTGTTTCATCACAGTACAAAACTTAGAGGCAACCCTAAATTCTTTTCAGCCTTGACTCCACTTGTGCTCACATATATATATAAACACGTTATGAAAAGGGTTGTTGGTCAGTTGGGTGTGACTACAGAAAATGAGGGTGAAAAATTCATAGATTTGTTTTTATATGAAATTGTATTTAAAAGTAATTCTTGAATTTTTCACCCTCAATTTCATAAGAATACCAAACTCACTCTAAGCATTATTCATCTCTCCCTCCAACACGCCAGTCATACATTGGTTGCAGCAACACAAAAGACAAGCTAATGATAAACCATGTGATCTGGTAAGCAACCTAGTCAAATTTTTCAAAATGTAGCAGCTGTGTATCAATATCTGTAACTCTATATGATAAGTAAAACATCTCATCAATGTTTCACCTCTTGTGATGAGCGTGATGTCAGGGGTTCCAGATGAAACAAAATAATAGACAGCACCATGGTGTTCTGCCAAGATTTGACCCAGCTTCTCACCAACATATACCACAAGATGAGATACTTCAACCGGTTACCAAAGCTCATTGTGATTGTTTAGAACTATACAGCCTCTAAGCTTGAAGAATCTGACAGTGAACTATGTGACTTTTGAGTCGGTTTCTCCCGGCAAGGCTAGACCACAGATTTGTGACCAATGTCTTGAACTGGCCTTTCCCAGCAATAGTTTCCCATAACTGTTCTGCGGAAGATCCTTTCAAATCTTCAAGTTTTGAAACATCAACCAGAGAAATGCTCATATTATTCCGGATGATGCAGAGTTTCCCATTCAGGGGAACAAGAGCCGCAGCCTCCAAAGCCCGAGAGCTCCCCAAATGCATTTTACTGTCAATATGCTTGCTCCATGAATCGGTGACCTCATCATAAACCCTAACTTTGCAGCCATCCTTGCAGTCCAAGGCATAGAGCTTTCCATTTAGGGTAGTGCTAGGGTTCCTCCAGCCAGAAACCATTCCATCATAAATGGGGTACCAGCTATCATTCTCTGGCTGGTAGACCTCACTCAGAACCTGCTGGTGAGGACCAAGTCCCTTGAGGAACCACTTCCCATCGTAGACAACTCCTATGAAAGGCACCATTGCAGTGCTCATATCTGAAATAAACGACCATCTATTCTTGTTGGGATCATACACTTCAGCTGATCTCAAGGATCGGTGCACACCCTCATTCTCCCCACCAGCCACGTAGAGGCAATTGTTTATGACACAGGAGCCAAAGAAGTGCCGCCTTCGAAGCATATCTGGGGCACGGTGCCACTTATTTGTCCTAGCACTGTAAAATATGACGCGTCTCATGGATCCCTTTAGAGGGTCCTTCCCACCAAACAAGTACAGGTGACAGCCATTGAGAACAGCACAGCCAAAACCAAGAGCTCCAGAATATTCCCTTGGAACAGGTGGCAGGGGTTGCCACAGTTGGTACACAGGATCAAAGGCATGCCATGAGATTTTCCCGTCTCTGTCCCTCTTAATAACATATATCCATTCTTCTGCAATTCCAAGACTCTTGCGGAGAGAATAAAAGAAGTTACCGACCAAAAGACGGTACCATCTTTTGCAGACTAGCCGGAGTTTGCGATGCTCCACACGGGGGACACGAATTAGGCATGCAATAGCTAGATCATCAGGGAGTCCTGGAAGTAGTGGGGATTGATTGCGGCTTCTGTCACCACGTGCTGGCTTGTTTCTAGTTGGGTGAATAGATGGCTTTATATCAGGCCGAAGACAGAGCTTCGTTCCAGGGACATACCTCTTTGCTCCAGCAACAGTTTTCAGGCCCGTATCTACTCTGCATAGACATGCAGTTGTATCCACCTGCATAAACACATTTGAAACACAAAAATTCTTTATCTACACCTAAAATGGAAGCATATATTTCTTTTTTGCTGTAGTACGATAAATTATAACTCGAACACGACAAATTGATGCCTCTCAGCAAGGATAGCACCTTGTTTACTAATGAGTAATAGCTTAAACATTAATCAGTGACAGCTATCTTTCAGGCTCAGATAAAGTCATATGTTAACATAAGCCAATCACCAGTTTATAAATCATGAGAAATAATTTACAATATACTTTATCGTATTTTGATGAATATTGACCGCAAGAGTTGACTTGACACAATTTGACAAGGCATTTGAAAGGTCCTATGCAATCAAACCTTCATAAAGTCCAGGGTAATTTCAAATCTTAAGCCTCAGAAATATTTGGCCCGTGTTAGAAAGAAATTTAATCCATTAGTTTTGCATCCAACCATCCCCACACTTCTGAATGTGCAGCACGCTTAACAATTAACGAAAAAACACAAGTGGTGTCACATTACTGAGAATTTAGCAGTGAGATTATACAAAATATTGTCCCCGTCTAAATACCCGGATTACAGCATTTAAATATAAGAGTTTCTCATCTATCATGGCCCAAAAGCCTGCAGCAACATTTCATCGATTAAAGAAAATTAAGCACAGAATTTTCACAGAGGTTAAAATGCAACAAATAGAAAATCGAAGGGTAAAAAAATAAATGTTCTGTAAGCAATGGCATGCAATAGAACAAAACCACCCGAATCGATTCCAAAAGTCTTCCCTTCATCCCCACAACACCCTAAAAAGAGGTCTTTCTTGAAGCTTCTTTTTCGACAAACACTTCTAGAGCTCTTTTGAAACAACATATTAGGTCAAGGCAAACATCAGCAGTTAGATCAGTAACATGGACACAGAAAGACAAAACCCAAATGGTCTAAATAGCAAGAGTTACGATACTTTCCAAAGAGATGACCATACAAAAAGGGGAACTCAAACCAACCTAGCATTGGTTTACCTCATAACCTAAACATGAAAATGACATACAAACTAGAAAAAAGAGAGAGGGATAAGAAAAAGCGTATAAATCAATTACCAAAGGAGGCTGAATAACTCTGTCCATCTTACTCGGCTTCAAATTCACGTCTTCCGACAAAGATAACTCCACAATCAGCACCACTAAAAATCGAGTCTTTATCCCTCAACCTCCATACCCAACACGAAATTGGAGAGAATCCAGTCCCATAATCCCTTTCTACTTCCGTCCCAGTTCAATTTAACTTGCAAGAAAATTGAAACTTGAGAGCGAAATTTGAAGCACGTTCTCTCACAACAACGAGGCAAGTATGGCCGAACAAATCACTCACAAAGGATGATCAAGGAGAGCCATGTGGAATACGAGAAGCTCCACATTGAAAATTTCCAAGAATCTAGTCAAATCAAATGCCCTAAATCTTATCTGGTGAGTCTAAAGAGGGGAAAACCTAAATGCGAGACAGCGCGAAATTGGGGCAAAGGGGAAGCACTGAAAGAGGAAAAGAGACCCCTTTGGTTCTTACCATCAAACTTCAGTGGAGTTTAGGGCCCATCTCCTCAACGGCACAACCTACCAAGCATAAGAGTGTGTTCAGCAAGAGAACTAGAAGAAGGGAAGGTAAGACTTTAGAGAGAGAGAGAGAAGGAGCAAATTGAAAATGTTTTTTTTTTTTTTTGAAAAAAGGAAAGCAAAGCAAAACCATTAAAGCAGGAGAGAAAAAATGATGACACCTTGGTGGTTGCCCATTGGAGAATTGGAGAAAAGAGGAACATTTGACAACTTGGGTTGGAAGATAGCTTTTGTTTTGTTTGTTTGTTTCTTTGGAGACTAGGGAGGTTTTGGTTTGGGAATGGGAAAGTCAAAACTCCAAATCAAATACAATACAATACAAATACCACAACCACTCCTTGTTACTGTGGAGTTGAAGATTGAACTATGCAAACACTACAAAGGCAGACAAAGATTCAGAACAAAATAACATGGGTCCACCTCTGCAGAAAAAATGAAAAAAGAATAATACTCCACCAACTATATATTTAATAATGTAATGTAAGATATGTTGCAGGGTGTATGTTTTGTTTGTTTGACCCACCGCACTGCATCTGCATCATCACACACACACACATCATGTAACTATTCCCACTCCACCAAGGGTACTTTGGTAGTTCTGCTCGCTGGGAAGGTGGTGGGTGTCCTATCATCCTTTGCATATGATTAGAAACGGGCCCTGCTAGAGGGTTTACCGCTCAGTTACCAACTACTTACTTGCATTTCTCTTTTTTTCCCCTCCTTCCTGCACTCAATATTATTCTTATTCTGATTGGATTATCATAACTAGCCTACCTCTATATGCTTTTGCAGTTTTATTTATCTTTTTCTAGATGTATAATTACTTCAATTCCTTTTCAGTTAGTTTCGGTATCAGTAATAATTGTGTTTAATTCATCTTTACATCGTGCAAAAACAATAAGTTCATTACAATGCATAGAAAATAGAAGATATTATGCTATTTTACTGATGAGAGAATTGAAAGTCGCATTTAGATAAAGCAGATTGCTAGTAGGTCGGTAACAAGTTGGTATCAGTGTTATCATATTAACTCCAAAATCACCTTAGCTGAGAGGATAAAAATCTAACAAGCATGTATGGTTCAAGTAGTGTTAAATTGTTTTATATCTTATAATCGTGGATAGTTTTTTCAACTAAAATAATGAAATTTTCTTAAGAGATGCTAATGAATAGTATTGAATCACTCATACTTTTATGTTAATGAGCGTGGTTCGTGATCATGCATGTTGTGTTTCACTCATTAGAAATTTAGCAGAGGCTATCGGTGGGGTCAAGAAGGGACTGTGGCCCCTCTTTTATATTTAGTGTATATCATCACAAATAAATAATGGCATTGTAGATGAAGTAACGCGCTATATGTTGATTACCTTATCAGTCTCTCATGCTTATTGAATAAACGTGAAGAAAAAGGTGCATGCACTTTAAAAAAGGTTTAGTAGTACTCCTATTTGCCCTTGGTTGTTGAAGTATTTTAGCTTTAGGTTGGAAGTTTTCCCAAAAATCTGGTACAACTCTAAGTATGGTCTAAGAAATGGCATATATGAGTGCAGTACAGTATCTTATATGCAAAGATACGTTTGTGGAGTGAGCCATGCTTTTCCACATCAGTGGGATTTCATTCCTCATATAAGTCCTTACCATGAAACACTTTCCAGCTGGACACTCCTATCACATGTTAGAGCTCTTTTAGGCTTTAGCAACTTAGGAGTATAATCTTTCAACCTCCATCACCATTAAGCAGACAATGTCCTTTTTATATTCCCATTTGAAGCAATAATTCCAATTACATGACGTAACTAAAATGGCCCCACTCAACTCCATTTCTTTCTGCCAAAAACTTTCCACACTCCTCAAAAGTTTAAGACAGATCGGCTAATGGAATATGGTATTGATTAAACCCCACTTTCGGTAACAATTTCTTCATCATCATGTTGTGTGATGCACAATACAATACTTGAGAGCAGTTAATTAAAATCGCAATTGATCTCTACCTGAATTCCATGGCTCTCTACAAGTGAATGATGTGAGCAAATATATTATCACCTACTTAGCTCGGTTAATTGAAAAGTTATGACCCTTTTTGCATTCAACAATGGCGGGTCCAATGAAGGAAACGTAAGCACTATCAGAAACATTACATATACACTGGAATTGTCCGTTTCATTTGAACCTACTAGTGGTGTTAGAAATCAAACAAGATGGCCAACGCAAGGCCATGTGCATCCTTCGAAAAGCTGCATAATTCAACCCTATCGTTGTCAAGAACGTTACTATCTATATTTCCCTTCTCAAATACACAGAGATTTGTCACAAAACGAAGCAGGGTGTGGAGAGTTGGTAGTCGCCATCATATTTAGCTAATGCTCTCATCCCATTTCGCAAAAAGCAGAGTTCTTTTTCGGTGCCTCCCTATCAAAACAGTTTCAGTTTTTCTTTTTTTTATATAACTTTGAGAATTCAGTGTACACCAATAATGGTATTCATAAAAATGTGTTGAGCACTAAGGATGAGAAGGATGAATGGAGCCACTTTTCCTTTTTGAAGAAGGAGATATTGATGTGGAGAGATGTCATTCTCAACCTCGGGGGACAAGACATGTTGAGGTCCTTGTGTTGTGGGAGGAGCACAGTTCATGCTTATTTCTGTGTGGCTCAACCTCAACCATTAAATTCTGAGGTATGTAGCTTAATTTTGGTTAATTATTTGAGACTAAATTCAAATAAAAACCAATTTTAACGAACAGTTAAGTTTAATATTTATGTACTAGTATTTTTACAATCAACAAATGAAAAAGTATAATATCTACTGTTTTTGAGATAGCTGTTTTTAAAACAATACATAATATATCCTTTTGTGAGATGATGATGTCGTAAGGAATTTGACAAGCCATACATATTTAATTTTAACAATTTAATTTTATTTATTTATTTTAATAGTTTAGTAAACACTGTGTTCCTATTAGATAATTAAGAAATAAATTGTTCATCGATAGCAAGTTCGGCAGCATCGTTATCATCATGTTCTATAGGTATTATTTATTTTGGAGTATGGAGTTCTGTCACGGTTTTGTCCTTAGAAGGTGTCTCGGAGGGTGGACGGAAACAAGAGTATTTAAAATGTATTTGACCTCGACTCCTAAGCAATATGAGACTATTAGGTGTATCGGAACACCAGTTTCGCCAATGTTTCAATCGCAAGTTCGACAACATTATTATGATCAACCACTGTGTTTCCGAGATATTGTTCGCATTGAGATGTGAGTTTTGTCACGATTTTGTCCTTAAAAGACCTCTCAAAGAACATAAAGAAGAATAAGTATTTAAACTCACTTGACCTCAATCCCTAGATGTGAAACTATTAAATGTATCGAACCATAAATAATTGGCTTAAAAGTAACAAAAACAAGTCAATTTAATCTATTTAATCTTTGTAATTGGTCCTCTAAAACTAGGATGGAACCATTATAATAAAAGAGAAATGAAAATTTTAACTTGTATTTGATGAATTAGTATGTAATTTTTTTATTATATATATATATATATAATAAACTCAATCATTTTATATTAAAAATTAAAAGAATTAGTATAATTATATGTTGGATTATTTTATATAATTAATAATTAGTATAATTATATGTATTAATATTTAAATTATAATATTATAATATGTTTATATCTTTAAATTTTAATTTTTAATGTTAAAATAAAAATGGGCTGATGAGTTATCTTGTTTCATCCTGCTAATTTGATATATATGAAAACTGCTTAAAACACACTTTTAACGTACTATATATTTTAACATACTATATATTTATGAGAAGACTTTGACATCGAAATAAGTTCGATATCTAAAAAGACATTACTCTCCTCCCATCAAAATCTAATTTATACTCTTCACATGATAAATAATTTTTAAGAAGTTTCAACTGAACATTTTCCCACCCAAGTATTATAATTTAATGAATTTTACCAATTTAAGTTTTTCGCACACATTTTAACTATCTGTATTAAATGTATAAGAAAGTAATGCTTTATTTCTATAAAATGACATCATCTTATGATATATATATATATATATATATATATATGGAAAATCATAGTCGTTTTCCCACTTTCCGACTAACATTTGTGGCCAAACTTATAGCAATTGAAAAATGTAAAAGTAAAATGTGCAGAAAAGAAAAAGTGATAAAATGTACCAAAATTAAAAACTTAATGATAAAACATACCATGAAATGTAAAAAATATGAAAATTTATATTCCGCTTTCATGTTGAAGGGATATCCTATTGGGTCAGCTTTAGTACACCCCTCATCATTCACTGTTTCTTTATTTATTTAGTTGCTGGGAATCCAAGTGACTTCGGCGTGCAGCCAAAAAACTGGTAGTCGAAACCAATTTAATGGCATAACCAATCCAAAGAGACCTGAAATCGTAGTCGAAACCAATTTAATGGCATAACCAATCCAAAGAGACCTGAAATCGTACAAAAACGTGGGAGAACAAACTCATCTCACGTAGTGTTTGCTCAATTATTCTTGAATAGGTGAAAGTTAAAAATATGAAACAGTCAATTAAAAAACTTCTATTTCAAAAGGGAAAATGTAGAAGAAAAGATAAATCTTAGTACCGACGTGTAACAGTGTATACACAGTTTGATTTTATTCAATTTTACAAGGAAAAGAAATTAAAAACGCATAATCGGAGAAAAAATATCCCCTAAATTCATAACTTCAATTGAACTTCGTTTAGTCACACCAACAACCATATAAAGCAACCCCATTTAGGAAAGAGTAAAGTAATCTAAGTAGAAAAAACATTTTTTTTAAGAAAATGGCCAATGATTTTCAATTTTATTTCTATGGGGAGACAGAGCCAGGATATTCCCAACTTAAAGTGACATTATATGTGCGGAGATCAATCAAATATGGTAATTCTTCATTCACAAGATGTTAAAGCTACTCACAATGAACTGGTAAGAAGACAATGTTACCTATGAGAAAAGTTTTAAGACAATCGCAGTCTTAAAATGAGAAACTTAAAAAAGTTTTGAGAGCTTATACGAACTCTTGTACTGCCACCGAGAAAACGTGTAAAAATGCTGCTATGATATCATAAAACGAAGGTAACCAACCAACTGATAGAACTGAATATTTTAGCAACAAGTCCTATATCTGTACCTGTAGCCGCATTACCATCACTCTAACCTAATGAAACAGTATGGATGAAAAGAATATTAGCTCACTGTTAGCGCCGGTTTAGGAAAGCATAACATGTAATACACATCATGCTAGTCGGAGACAAAACTTCAAACAACATAACAACCAATCACTCATTCATTGACATGTGTTAGAAACTCTTATCATCTAAGTCAGTACTATTCCTCGCTTCAATCATGAGAGGGCTTAATCTGTACGGAGTTCATCATAGTATTCAGGCCGCAGTGTCCCAATAATGAGGTAAGGGATTATTATCATGCTTGCCATAAATAGTGTAAACTGCAGAGCATAGGGCAATGAGGTGATTAGCACAACTTTACCCTTTTGGCCGTATATAATAAAACAAGAATATATATAGCACTAAAACCATAAAAACAATGAGAAACAAAACTACTGATATACCAGAAGAGGAAGTGTCAAAAAACTCCATATTGGCCACAAAGCAAAGGAGAACCTAGAGAAGAAGCAAGGGATAGAGTCAAGAAAATAAGAAAACGCCTTAACATAAAATAAAATTGAGATATAACATGGAAGATCTGGCAGTGCCTTACAAGCAAAAGGAGATTATTCCAAATGCCGTGGCGAATGGCAGCACAGATAAGGTTGTTATTTCCCATTTTTTAAATCCCCATTTTTCATCAAACCTTCGAGCACTCCAGGCCAAGAAAGTTGTATAAATGAAAATCATTGTATTCAAACCAATACCTATCATCCCAAGATACAAAGGCAGTCTGCAATAAAATGAAGATTGTGAAAATTATGATAATGATAAAAGTAGCAGTAGAATCTAGTCTATCAGAATCACAACCATTAAATATTCAGATTCCTTTCATTATTTCAAATTTATACATCTACTAACATATACAACAACACTCATGTTATACATCATCAAAATAGGTATTATTTCCTATAACCCAAGAGCGGATAGATCCAATGAAATAGGATAATAAAGGTCATTTCATGTCCAAATATCCGTTAGGATGTTGTTTAGCTTAATATATCCATGGCAGATATATGCATGTCAATGGCTGGGAGTCGATAAGATTTAATGAGTCATGTCATATTATAGGATCAAGTCATGGGTTACAAAGTACGGACTATTTTTATGTTCAGGGTTGATGATTTAATCTTTGCTTCAAATTAACTACGACAACAATCAATAAGTTCTTTGAAAGCCAAAGTTACAGAAATAACAATGTAATCAAGATATGAATGTCCTAACCGAAAAGAAACCATATACTAGAGTTTCTCCAACTAATTGCACATAAATATCATCCCCTCTCCTCCATCCAAGAAATAGAAGAAAAGGCTAACCTGTTTTTTATCCTATAAATAAAGGGCATATGCTAGTAAAATAAATTTTGCTTTCCCTATCCTTCCTACAGTCTACACCTTCTAAACTGTACGATTTCACAATTATCCCAATGACACATTTTGGCCTAAGCATTGCCACGGAAATAAAGTAACAAATCACACTTGAAGATACAAAATATTGACCAATATCTTCAGTTCCTTGGTCCTCATCAATTGTTCATGGCTCATAATGCTGTCAACTTGATAATGATAGTAGAAAAGATCAAGAAGCACTTAAACTAATGATAGGTAAGGCAAAAGTTTACTCAACGCCATATAATTCATATATTCAACGTGTTCCTGAACAACTATATGTCCCAAACCATGAGGTTAAACATGAGTCAAGGATTTGCAGCTATTTGTTGCTATCATGGTTGATACAATAATCTTCCGTGAATAATGCATACAATAGCCGCTTTGAAACGATGAACTCTGAGATTGTCGAAATACCAGTGGCAGTATATGACTATAATTCAAACCAATATGCATAAAAGACTGCAATTTGAATGATGTTACCTTTTAATTCGATTGTCATGGCACAAAAGATGTATCATATTGGATTTTTGATCGCCAAAGTACACAACAAAAGCAGCAGAAGCAAGCCAAAGAAAATTTTCCAGCATCTCAATCCACGTCTTTGGTGGATGACTAGGGGACAAGAAGGGACGGTGCCTCGAACATGCATCATCCTCAAGGTCATCACCACTGCTTGAATACCCCTGGCTATGCCTCTGCCTCATAAATCGACCACTCCCTCGCGGTGTTCCACCAGACATTGCAAATAAATTGCAGAAACACCACCTCCCAACTAGTACAAACACAAACCACCACAACCTACCTAGATCCTCACCCTCCTATTCGCAAGACCAACCATCAAATTATGCAATACAAAATGTAATTTTCCACAAAATCAACAAATAAAACACCTCTGATCTAATTTAATGACTCCAAAAACCAATGATACACTTTCCAAATCCCAATTACGCGTCACCAAGCAATCCCTTCTTGACGAATTTCATGACCTACAAATTCACCATATACAACAGCAACCACAGCAACCGGGGCATAGAAATCATCGTCGCATACAGAAATCTGAACCAAGGAATGATCACACCGGTGGAAGGAAAGGACGTCTAACAATGACCCTCGCCAACCTCGAAAACTCGAGGAAATCTCACCAACCAACAATAATAAAGAAAAAGGGGAAAAGCGAATTGGGAATTGAATAATCTAGCAGAGCCGAAGAGGAGTAACTGAAAATTGGCGGAAACCCAGTTGACGCAGGGGAGCAATAACACTGAATCTTGAAGAAAGACACGATCTTGATTTGATTAGAGCTACCAAAAACAGAATCTGCGATTGGGTTACAGGGAAGAGTGGAAAGAAGGAGGGTTTGGCAGTTGTTGGGTGTAGGCGCACCCACATGCGTGAGCGTTTTTTCTCCTGATAGAGTAGGAAATAGGAAAGACAAAGGTATATGAGAGTTGTTATGGTATTCTTCCAAGTTCCTCCATAAAAATAATAAGGATTTGTTGATGTAAATAAGGGAGATTCATTTCTTGTCTCTATTTATTCAGGAACCCTTCGAATCTTCCTCCAACTCTTTTTTATTTCAAAATCATTTCATGCTCAATTTTAATTAAACAAAACCAAAACACGTGGAAGCTTGATTCAAACTCCATTTCTCTTTTCTGAAAAAATATGATTCATAACTACATCTATCTCATCAATATGGGATGATCTGAACAGATTCTCAGCAAATTTGGATTTAAGAATTTATATATGATATATTTCACGTTATCTTATTTCCCAGAAATATCTTCAAAATGCACTTTCTCTTTTACAACAATGATAAATTTAATAAAAAATAAGCCTAGGAAAACTTTTTGACAGGGTTCTCGGGACGAAGTTGGAATGTATTCCAAAAAAAGAAAACTTTCGATGGATAAATATTTCCTTCAAATGATGCTAGAAAATTAGTATTTTCTCAATTAGAAAAAAATCAAATTGTTGAGACTTTCCATTAGAAGATGTAGATGTGTTTGGTGGCTTAAAATAAAATAATAAAGGAAATTTCATAACCTAAGAAGTGTTATTTTTCTTATTATGTATTTGGTTGAATGGAATGGGGAAATATGTTTTACAAGAGACCAAATAATTTGTTTAAACATTACGAGTGTGTGATGGGGAATGAAGAAGGTAACCCTTATAATTGATAATGGATTGGAGGGATTTTCAAAATTACTTCAGTTTGATGTCTAATTGTTTTATATTTCAAAATATTATTGTTATCCATATACTTAGACTTTTATTAACATATTAATCCATCTTAATTCAATTTTATATTCTCTTATAATCTCTGGGTTTTGAAATTTGGAAAGGAAAAAGGTAATGTAATCTTGAAACTTGTTATGCCATACAAATAGCAACATTAGATTCCTAAGGTTTTGGAAGGTAACTTGTGATTTGATCATTGTCCAGCAATGTATGTTTACATTGTTGACACCTGTCTTTCTCTCATGGAATCTCCCTAAGATCTAGTTGTCATTAAGTTGGAGTTCCTATAACAATGTCATGTTCATGAAAGTTTTGAAATCATTGACATTTCTCACAGTTTCCAATCTTTTGTAAAATGTTACCAATAAATTCTTTTTGTAATAGCTTAAGGTGGATCCACTTATATAGTTCTCATAAATACATATTACTAAGAAAGGGCATTTTGTAGAATATCTTCTACTATCTGGTGTAAATTTGAGAAAATGGAAAGAAAAATGAGTGGATAAATTTGAGGAGACAAAGAAATAATTGTGGTATTGTTTGAATTAAGGAATTTGAAGAAATAGATAAAGAATTTTAGAAGAAAGATTTGTGGGAGTTTTTAAATGATGTAATGGATATAATAAATTAAATATATTTTTAAAATTAGTTTTTATTAATATATTATAAATATTTATTACATTAGAATAAAAAATAAATATTTTATTAAGTTTTAATTAATTATATTTATTAGAATGAAAAAATAAATATTTTATTATATTTTATCTTCTATTATATTATATTACTTTTTATAATATTAATCACATTTTTTATTATATATATAATATTTTATTTGGCAAATCTTTGCACAACACAAAATATAGTTTAAAAAAAAAATTATGTTTTTCATGTTCAACTATATTGGTTTTCAAACTTTTATGACAAATCCGTGTTGTGTGAGAATCCATCATGAGAAACAAACTACCTTAATGCTATAATAACATGTTTTTATCAAAGATACTATTAAAAACATTAGGAGTTTGAGTTTTAAGTATTGAAAATACTTTCGAAACTTTAGGCTGTTTCAACCCAACTCAATGTTTTTGAAAAATATACTTTGTTTTTAAACATTTATCTAGTAATGATAAAAGTTTCCACTTTAATAGATATATATTATTTATATAAAATGATATTATTTAGTTTATATTATACAATGATTTAAGTTTTACTTGTTTATTAAATAATTTAACATAACAGAAATAAGTTTACCACAATCTATCTCATACTTACTCTGAAAATATTATATTATTTTTTAATATTATTTTACTATATTGATTAATCCATTAAACTATTAAACATTCAATAGTTGTTTTAATCAATTCAATTTAAACCTTTTTACTCAAACTATTATTATGATGACGATGCAAGGTGGAACTGGAATTAAGAACATCTTCAATTTTAAAAATATTTAGAAGGTTCTTGATACTACTTTGACCATTCTCACACTAGTTACAAGTTTAAATAAAAACTATTCCATTTCAATCTAAGAATTCAACGCATTTTATACACAAAATCTCGGGTGAATTCCATAAAAAGAAAAGAAAAACTTAACAGACAGTTGACAAGTCCTTCAAAAGCTCAGAAAGCATCGTATTTTATTACTACCATTTTTAAATATAATTAGATAAAATCTTAAGATTTCTTAACTTTGTAGGTCATGAATATGAATTAAATTTATACTTGGATTATCGATTTGAACATTCAAACCATATTATACTTTAATTAGTAAATTATATATTTTTTATGATTGAAAAATAGAAAAAAGGCGTTGCACTTAAAGCATAAAGATTTGTAGGTAGTACATTAAAAAAATTCTATAATAACAATATTAACAAATACAGCGTCAATAAACGAAAGATAACCTAAATTTGTATTTTTCTTTACCTTCTTCATTAATAAACAAATAAACGAAAATTGTGGGCTTATTTCGCTAAGAAAAACAAATAATTAGGTGACGTACTTTGACTTTTTTCTTCTTCTGAAATTTCTTGTGTCAATCACTCATCTTTTATTGCATTCTTCTCGTTCTATATTTTCTTGCGTGAATAAAGTTGAATTATGTTTTTAAGAATAATTTTAATTTTGGTGTCTTAAATTTTAATCTTTCAAAATTAAAAGAATGATTTTAATCTCTAAATTTAAATAATTTTTTTATTATTTAAGATAAAATTGACTATAATCCTTTTAAATTAATGTTTAGGAACTAAATAAATATTTTGAAGACAAAAAGAATTAAAATTAGCCCCAAAATTTGAAGACCAAACATAGTTGAACCTAAAAAATATATCATCAAATCCTTACATTGTATATACTTGATAGATTTGAATAATTGTGAGTAACTCACTTCCACTTTTTTATCAGCAAGTTTGCTATTTGCTTACTATTGATTTATGTTTCAACTCGTGCAATTCACCATGCTAGCTTGATTTTTTTTTTTTGGCAATAAATATTGTAAATACACACTCGAATAAGTTTGTTCATCATTACCTCTGAGCATGTGTTTGATTCTTCTGGTAATTATTTATTACTGATATCATTTAAACAAATTAAAAAACATGCCAAAGAATGTGTTTCTAACATTACGAATATCCTCGTTATCTCTTCCTGTATTTTCACTACTTTAAATGAATTATTTTTGAAATTTAATTAAAATCTACAGTATTTTATAATTTTTAATTTATTATTATTTTAATCCACGAAAGAGCGTGGTATTTTTACTTTTGAGTATAAACTAATATGATTCAAAATAGTCATTAATTTAATTTTAGTTAAAATATTTTATTTTTTTAATCACGAATTAAAATGATAGAAGTAATAATTCTGAAATAATAGAAACAAATTTCACTTGTTAAGAATCGGAAAAAAAAAAAGAAATTTAAAAGTTGAACGGCAACAAACGCTTTTGTAAGGAGGAAAAAAGGTTTGTGTTGACAGTTATCTGCGTTTGAATTGCAAGTTTCTTAGTACTTATCCGAGCAATGACATGTTTTTGTCCGCAACAAAAAGTAATAGACTAGGTCACTAAGACACACACAAACTAACGTGTCGGTAAAACAAGATAAGTGTTACTTGCTGTCCATACCTGATTCATCAACAAGAAATCTACGTGTAACCAAATCCTTGTTTGAATCCAATCCCAACTTCAAACATGAAACTTCTAAAACATGCACGAACAAATATTTGCATATCCCTAACAACCCACTATAAATATAAGCACGCATGGCTTTTCTCTATCTTATCAACAATATTCTTTCATACGCTTGAAACCAATTTTTGCACCGCCATATACCTCTCAGAAGAACCACTTTCTCATCTTCTTTCTTCTTAACGTTGTGCTGATTGACAGAACCCAAAAGGGATAGAAAGAATGTCGAACCCTCTGCAACTCAAGTCATTGAATCATATCTCACTTGTGTGTGCATCGCTGGAGAAGTCCGTTGAGTTTTACGTAAATGTTCTCGGGTTTTCTCCTATTAAAAGACCTAGTTCGTTAGACTTCAATGGTGCATGGTAAGCTTAATCATTTGTATTACTGAAATTTCATAAACTTTAGGAGATATGTTTCCACCGTTGACCGAAATTTTGGTTAATTCAATAGCCAAAGCATGTGATGAACAGAAAGTTGCATAAAATTGAATATACTAATTAATTGCCTTTTTGTTTGATATTGATCGTGGTAGGTTATTCAATTATGGCATTGGAATACACCTTCTCCAATCAGAAGACCCAGGAGGCATGCCCAAAACTACTCCCATTAATCCTAAGGACAACCACATTTCTTTCCAAGTGTTTTTCTCTCTCTTTCTCTTGTTCCATTTCAACTTTGATGCATAGTCATTAATACATATTATGCATTGTTGCAGTGTGAAAGTATAGCAGGCGTGGAGAAAAGACTGCAGCAAATGGAGATAGAGTACGTGAAGAGCAGAGTAGAGGAAAGTGGAATCTACGTTGATCAGCTATTCTTCCATGACCCAGATGGCATGATGATTGAGATCTGCAACTGTGATAACATCCCTGTGGTGCCTTTATCAGAGGACAAACTATGGTCATGCTCTCGCTTCAATTGCAATATTCCAAACCAGCAGCGCCAGATTCAGCAAATGATCCCAATGTAGTACTAAGTCACTAACACTTGCAATCACATGTCTCCTTGTACAAAGTTATGGCTTGTAAATTATGTTGTATGTTAGCAATAGTAATAAAATTTTCTTTACGATAGTAAAAATCTTTCTTCAACGTTTTTGTCGTTTATCGAGCTGTTATAGTACCTGCAACGCCATTACCTACCTTCAGTGCGTGTGAACTGATAACCCATTTACTCCTACCAGTCTAAGATCACAATTTCTGATAGATTGCGAACTTTTGATAAAATTATACGTACAAACTTATGCTTTACAAGATTTTTTTCTGCCTAATGCCCGAGTTCCAGTTTCGTGAATTCAACGTGTAAAGTCATTCATTTTCTTCAAGGAAATTGCAAAAGATGCTTTCAGGATGTAACATGTTCCGACAATAATTTGAACGGCGTAACTAACAAGTCTTTTTATAAAACTGACAAAATTTATACGTTTTTACGTTAACTGAGTCAGAAACTCGCAAAAATTTTTGGAGACTATTTACAAAACGAGCAAGTTAGGTATACAATATGGTTTCCAATAATAATTTGCTACAACAGATCTACCGTGTCTTGTAAAGCTTGATTAGAAACACACTGAAGGAAGAAAAACATGAGAATATTTATACTAGGTGTTTTTTTTTTTTTTTCTAAATCTTCTAAAAATCGAGTTTAAGAATGAATTTAGACCAAATCTAAAATTATCAAAAAGGAGAAGAAAACGCGGAAGAGAAGAGGATGAGAAAACTCTTATTTATACCAAGTGTTTATTAAATCTATTGTAAACTAAGTTAAGGAATAAGTTTAGAGCAAATCTTAAATTAAGTTTCAGCAGGATCAGATCCAATTAAATATGTTTTTAATAACCACTAAAATATTTTAAGAAGATTTTGCAGTTTAATAAAATTTGAAATCTGCAACGTTACCCTTCAAAACTAGTGTGGTGGTTTGTCCAAAGGGAGGTTGATTAAACCTTAATTAGTGTCTCAGCCCGATGTTTGCAGAGAGAAATAAACTAATCTTGGGAAATTATCATAGAGAAGGTTACTGCACAAACGATGTGTATATTTTTAAGGAATTAAGGTGGATAAAGAAATGGGTTTAAAGAACAAGTGGTGTAGTTCTTGAACAGCAAGGAATTTCGTGGCAAACACCCTACACATCCAGTACGATCAAAATAAAAATAGACATAGAAATATATCTGTTTTCTTTCTTTTTTTCAATAATTGAATGAATTTGGATACACTAAAGGATGCAGAGAAAGTTCCTTAATTTAAAGATGAGGTAGAATTTCTCAAATTAAAAATTGTCGAAGATCTATTGGAGAATGCTAAGCAACTAGGAAGCTCTCTGTATTTGAAAATAAACCAATTACAGTTCAATGGACAGATCCTTTAGTATCTTTAGTTATCACACTCATGTTGAAGCATATTCAATAAAGAGTGAAGATATTAAAAGAAAAACAAGTTTGAGCGGTTGTCCATCCATGAGAAAGAAAAGAAAAGTTTCATTCTGAAATGAAATCTTGGATCGGTAAAACATCCCTTTGTGATGGAATCTGCAACATGAAAAAAGAGATTGAACAAATGACGAAATATTTTGGTTTTACCTTTGCAAACCTGAAAATGGGTGAAATTTAATACTGGAATGAAGGTAAATAGAGGAAAGTGAAGAAGAAGGAGCTCCCTTCAGTCCAAAACAGCACGATGAAGTTATGCAGAGAGTGTTTTGGGCTGCAAGAGAACTCCTATTTCTGCATCTTTCAGAGATGAATAAACAGGAATGAATGAGAGTGTAGGTAAGAGGGAAAAGAAGGTCCTTTATATACTGTCTTAAGCACTTTACCTTTGATTCAATTAATGGTCAAAATAATTCAGTTCAATTAAATTTGGTGCATCTAGAAAACAGAAATTAGGTACTCATTTATAACTGAACCTACCGTTACTAGCCACAGAGTACCTCCATTTTTTTTTTTTACAACTCATGCTTTACTTGTCCCTAAAGGGATAGTACCTAGCCACCATAGGCGTAGCTGTAAAATGATGCTTCATTTCATCACTTCCAAAATATTACATGCAACTGCATGATACATTAGGGATGCATTTTACTATCATAACTTAAATTTCTTACTTTATTTTAATTCAGGAATATAAGACTAATATTTTATATATTTATATAATACAAAACTCATTCTTTTACACTATGGAAATTAACACCAACATAGAAAGTTTTTAACCACATTAAATTATAAGCGTTATTTGTTCAGAATATAATACTGTTTTGATGCGAGTTCCTTAAAATTAGGGAAACGGTAAGAAACTCTTGTTGGAAACGTTCTAAATCACTCTGCACTAATAATAGGTCGGTTATTTTTTCTGTGTTTCTTTGACCTTTGAGATATAGTAAGTTTCCTTGTACCTCCGCTTCTATTCTGGTTCACAAAATTTGTATCTTCATAAAAGTTAGTATTTTTGTTCAACAAATTATTTATGTCGTGTTTGGTAGGTATAAACATAAATAAATACGATAAAATTGTACTAGCAATATAAATTAAAATTTAACAAGTGTTTGGTTGAAAACAATGAAGAATAAATTAAGAGAAAAAAAATAATTCTTTTACCACTTTTAAAATACTTTTTTTCTTTTTTCTCCGTTAAATACTTTTTTTTTTCAAAATAAATTAATTTTAAAAAAATTTACCCAAATAAATCAATTCTTACTTTAATTTTTAAACTACACCTATTTACTGTTCAGAACTTGACACTCTAAAAACGGAATTCTCAACATACCTACTCCGTACTGAAAACCGAACGAAATTTGATTCCTGGAAAATCGATTTTTTTGTCTAATTTTTCTATTGTTTGTTAAAAATTTGGAAAAAAAGGAGGAAAAGAAAATTTAGTGACAGTATTCACTATTATGAATTCGGAATGTGTGAATAGTAAATGAGTTTAGTTTAGAAATTAATGTAGAGATAAATTTATTTGGGGAATTGTTTTTTCTTGAAATGGATATATCTTGAGGGAAAAATTTGTAAATACTTCATATTAATCTTATCATTTAAAAACTACTAAAAAAGAGTTTATAATAAATGAAAGAAGAAAGGATATAAAGAAACAAGTAGTATATGTGAGATAATTTTTCAAGGTATATATATATTTCCAAACAACGATACGACTAATTGACTAAGATATTTTATCCCTCACTAATTTCTTTTCTATAGGATCTCCACTGAAAAATAATATGCTGCATCTCAAAAGACGCGACTTTTTTTTTTATGTTCCATAATCATAATTTATTATATAGAAGATAAAAAAAACCATTAAAATATTTTTTAAATATTACTTTTAATAATAAATTAAACATAAAAGAATACATTTTCAACCTCACACCTATAAAAACTAAAAACTCTGGATGTATAGCAAACTTTTCATGAATGATTAAGGATGAGATTTGCGTTCATACGGTGATGGCATGATTAACCAAAAATAGGGAATGCATTTACGTCTAAAAGAAAAAGGAGTTTTAACTTAAGCAACTTAATCTTTTAAAAAAAAAATAGTAGAATTGCTTAATTGTATGAATAATGTGAATAAAATTGCGTATAAAGGAAATTATTGTTCGTTTTCCAATTTTTTCTCCACACTAGCCTCTAGAATGAATGAACAATGATGTCTTAATTCGCATTTTGAGGGTAATTGTTTTGTTTCTTAATTCGAATTTAATAGTTTAGGTAGATGTCATTTCTTATTCAGTTATAGAGTATAGGTACACATTTCAAACCTATTTTTTCTTCATTTGTTATCAAAGAATCATAAAAAGAAGACTTTCCCACTTGATATCGCATTGTTTCTTGCATAAAACATTCGTGTTATTTAGCGGTGCTCTTTAACGTAGAGAATTGTTTAATCGTATTTATTATTAGGACGAAACTATATATGCATGAGTATGAGTGTTGGTGTTTGCGTTTCGTTTTAGAATTCCAACTTTTTTTCCATTTTTATTTTATTAAAGGTTCAATAAAAAAGACTTTCCCACTTTATTTGTGTGTAAAACATTCGTATCATGTAACGTGCTCTTTAACGTAATTTATCAGTTCCAGTATACCTTTATCTTTCAACTTTCTAAATTGCAACACATGTATAAGAAATTTATTTTGGCCCCCGATATTTATTTGTCTATATCATTTGCCTAAAGCTGTCTCATTTAAAAACTTTAATATAGGTAGCTTATGTGTCAAATTTCACTTGAAATATATATAATCAACTAGAATGGTAAAATAGTTAGAAGAGAGGTCATTGAAATAAACCATAAAAAAGCAAAGCCTTTTCTTTATTTTTTTCTAACAAAGAAAAAAAATAGAACACTACTGGCGGGAAACCAAAAAAGTGCTAGTTTTCTATTCATAACGAGTGCATCTTAAAAGAAAAAGTTAGATATACCAGTAAAAATCTGAATCACTTAATTCAGTTCAATTTTTAAATTGATTTGAGTTACATCTTGTATAAATTAATCCGATTTCTTTTTTGTTTTAATTTAAGATGAGTATACAAATTTATTAGATGTATTGGGAGGACTTGCACATCTCTGTCAAGATGGTCTCAATACATCTTGATTAAAAATATTGATTATTGCATTGTGTAGGACTTGCACATGTTAGATTGTGTTGATTTGCATATTTCAATTAAGATGGTTTCAGTACATATTGACTAAAGATATGATTGTTTTTCAAACTCCTTCCCTTTTTTCCATGAAGGTTTTGATACATCTAATCCAAGATGATCCTAATACATATAGGCCAAAATGGTTCAGACACATCTCGATCATGACAACCTTCATATATTGTGTAAGGCTTGATCCAGACTATTGCTACACTTCATTTGCTACGAGCCTGGGAAGCTAATGTATGGTGTAAGGCTCTTGTGTTTTGATACATCTAGTCCAAGATGATCCTCATACATCTAGGTTAAGATGGTCCTGACACATCTCAGTCAAAACAATCTACCAATTGTGTGAAGTTTAATACATCTAGGCCAAGATGGTCTTGACATATCTCGGTTAGAGCAATCTTCATAGTGCAGCATCAAGAACCATATCACACTTATCACGTAGAGCGAGTACATCTCAGCCTAAAAGATGTATGTCAAACAAAAGCAGGTAAGAACTATAGTAACCGTGATAATAGACTAACTTAGGATGTTAAGACAATTACAATGAGACATTCGTTAACATTCATGGAAGAATCCAAACGTTACTTAAGGTAATTAGTAAAAGACAAGTATATAAAGGTAGTTCAGACTACATGTAAAAAGAGAGGAAAACTCAATCTTATGCTTGTTATTCTTGCATATTTTGCTCCCTCGTGGTGCATTATATTAGACTTGGTAAAGACATCTCAATCTTGAAGACAGGGCATATCCCAACAAGCAGCTAAAAAATAATACAATATCTTACAGGACAATTTGGCTTCATACAAGAACATATGTGAAAATGTGATGTATGATGTTTCTATGTTAATAATCCAACTATACTTTGAATGAATTGGTTATTGTTTTTGTCAAAATAGTACTACGACCAACCACCTAAGAGCATTAAAGTAATTTATATATTTTTATTTCTCAAAGTCCCTTTATATTCATCATTCTGCGACCTACTGGGTTTTCTTTGGTATTTATTGTTGTAAAAACCCTATATTTACTCGAGCATCATATCTTTAACATACCATCTATATTATTCCACCATTTATCTTTTATGTATAACCACCTTAATGATTGTGAATCAAATTGACATTTTACATATCATACCCTTCGGTATTGAACTTATTAACTCAATCGACATTAAATCTAACATCACATAGTTCCTTAGTCTCAGGAATGCAAAGAATAAGGTTAAAAGTTCTTAAGATCAAATCTAATCATTGACCAATCAGTATTGAGCTTAATACAACACAACCGTCATAAACTTAGTATCATAGAGCGTAAGACTAAAAATTATTTAAACCAAATCCAATCATTTATCCGATTGATATTGAACTTAACACCAAAAAGTCTCTTTATTAGTTTATCATTGAAGAGCATAAGACTAAAAATTTTCAATACCAAATCAAATTATTGACCTGATCACCAATATTGGACCTAGTACCTCATTTAATTGCCAATTAAAAGCAAAACCATAATTGGATAAGATGACTTTTCTTAACCAAAGACATACGCATAAAAGCAAGCCCCAAAACTGATCTATATACAGCATGTCCCCAACGTACTTGGGTTCTACAATTTTCCCCATTATTAGCAGAGATGGATAGAAAGGACAGGAAGATAGTGAAGGATAATCTGCACATACATTCATGGGGAAAGTGTCAGTCTAAAGAGATGAGAAGAATGATTATACGATGATTTTATGCTTGGCACCTATACAACGTACGAGAGTAAGAAAAGCATGTGTGGGTAGAGATTTTGTGTGAACAACGAACAGCAAGTAACCTTGTACGACCAACGCTTTATTGTTATTGTCATGGGTTAAATTTGATGAGGATGGGACTGTCAAACGTGGAAACAGTGTATCAGGCTTATTGCTCTCGTCATCAACAGTGTTTGTTTGAGCTGGTTTTGGAGGGGCTTCAATCAGGAATTCGATACTGTTGGTGGGGCTCATTTCAACCACTTAGGTAGCTACTATACACAAGCATGCACATGAACCAAACCCATGTTTTTGCGTCTCCTCTTCACCCAAAACCATCCTCCTAGGATTTCTAACCAAATTATTCCCAAGTTAACAAACTACACTCCAAAACCACCCATCAATACCTTCAACAAACAAATCTTCCCCATTAATGATATACTGTATACCCAATATACAACAAAATAAACAACCAAAGATTTTAGACGAGACTTTGATACAGTCTCAAGAAAACAAATTAATTTTTAAAGTAAATCAATTTTACAAAATATTAAGACGTTACTTTAGCTTTAACTTCACTCGTAAAATCTGACTTATAAAATAAAATTTTCATATTACTTATATATTATAAAAAAAATTATCTTATCGTGGACTTCCAAATAAAATTTACTAAATTCTACAAAATTACTAAAATTACTAGAATGTTGATATTCGCACCCATCACTTATGTATTATAAAATAACTTGATTTCTATAATCAGTCCACCCTAAAGATTAATTTTCGCCCAACTAAAATTCTGGCACTCCCTGATCTTATCTCAAGGAGACAGATTTTTGGCCACTATAGAGATTGATTTTGACAAGCCACCATACAAGAATTGATGTGTTTGTTTTGTGATGATCTTTCTATAATACGTTTAGACTTACATTATAGAACTGAGATCTCACTGTTGTGCCATCATAATATTCTAGTTTAATTTAGTGATTAGATTGGATTATGCTGAACAATGGGAATTATCAACGTGTCTCGAGCTTACTCATTTCTTTTTTTTGCCATATAACATTTAGCATGTATTTGTCATATGACAATTTCTTGAAACCTTCACTGCTTTTTTGTGTAAATAATTCATTTTTTCAATTTAATGGACTTCGTAATTAGTAAAATATTTTATGTGATAAATGGATAATGAATATAAACTAAAAGAAATTAAAATAAGGCTATGAAAATATGAAAAGTAAAATTTATTCTTTCAGTCTCTAAAAATAGTTTTTGGGACACCAAAACCCATACTATTTTTATTAAGGATTAGATTATTAAAAGAGCAACTAAATCTAAAACTTATCAATTTTTTTAGTGAATAAAAGAATCTTCACGAGTGAATAAAGCAAATTTTAAAACCACTAAAATTGTGACGTAAGATTTTCATACTTTTCCAGTGCAGTTCTTTTACATTATTAATGAATTAAAAGCAATACAAATAAATATTTTAAAATAATATTGTCATATAAGTTAACAATTTTATCATAATACAATTGGACTATGGAATTTTTTTATTTTCAGCAAAGAATAAATAAATTAAAGAAGAATACTTATGGAGTGTTCTAACCCTTTTACAAAAAGATTAATAACATCTACAAAAGGATGCAAAAACTTGACATCGAAACCTTTCAAAACATGACGACCAATAACTAGAGATCCATCAAAAATTAAAAAGACCCTAAAGAAGATGCACATGAGACTAAAGCAGTAACCATAAACTTGTTCTGCTGCTCCAAAATATACAATAAAAAACAGAGACAGAAAGACCCTACACATGAATAGATATAGACAAAGCGTATAGAATGATGCATTTAAAGGTCACCAATACCATGGAACCCAACCAGGAGCCAAACATAACCTGAAGCAATAAGACATGATTAACATAGCCTGGACATATTTCCCCACCGAACTGAAGAGCTCAAAGTCCTCATCTAAATGGAGAAAAGTTGAAGAACATAGTCATGAGAGAAAGGCAAGGTTGTGCTTATCCCAAGTATCTCCAGGTTCCACTTAAACAATATACGTCCCTGTTAAAAAGATCTTACATCTTTCTCACTTGTCAGACTAAGAACACACGTTAGTTATCATATCATAAGGATTTTAAGCATGAGAGAGATGAAAAAACCCAATCACTATATGAAAAATTTACTGAGAGAATTTTGTGTTTCATCCAAACCCAAGTTGTCACTTATACTAAACCAAATATTTTGTCAAGATCAACTTTCCTTTATTTGAAGATTACCCCATTTCTATGTTTTCATATTTCCTCCACTATTGCTAACCACATGCCTCTCCATATAGAGTTTTGCCTAGTATTAAGGTTAATAATAGAAAAGTGTTTAAAATTCTCCCTAACTTTAAAATGGTGCACAGAGCTCACCCTCAGCTAGTTATCACATAGGTTCCACACCTTTTAAGCTACTCTAAGGAAAGAGAAAAGGTGATCTACACTCTTCACACTTATTAGGCACAACTTGCAAAAATTATGTTGTATTTGAACCGTCAGAATTAAATTATCTTTTGTTAGTAATTCATCCAAAGATATCATCCATCCTATAACTTGTACCTTCGAAATCTTTCCACCACTAGGTAAGGAAAACATAAAATATTCAACAACTAATTCTACTTACAACACATATATGTATAAAGCGGTAAAAAATAGTATTTAATTAAAGACAGAGAAAGATGGAATAGAAGGAAGAGTAGAGTTAGCTAGATATCATGTCACTGCAATAATGATAATCCGATTTCAAATAGATATTAGGTTGACCACTAATTTTGGTAGTCCATAGTTGTAACTAACAGTTTTGATGTTGTAATTATCTTAATTTCTTTTATGGAGTGGTTGATGATTAGATGGTTAGAGAAGTTGCAAATGGTGATACGTGTTGCAGCACTGTTGACACATTTGTTTTTTAGTTTGAGGGAGTTTAGGTGCATGTATATAATTTAAGAAAAATATAATATGTATTTGGAAAAAACTATGAATAATCTCTTTATTAGCAGAGAAATAAAATAAATACAAAAAATACATAATAAAAAGAATCAAATATAAATTTAAAATTTTTCTGATTAAAAATAAGAAACTTTTTTTAAGTTATATTAGATGATGTGAGATTTTTCAAAATATATTATTTTTACCAGTTCAACAATATGATTTTATTTTTTAATTTTTAATTTTTATTTTTTGATATAAATTGGTGTAGGTCATTAATTTTTAAAAAAATAAAATAGTGAATAATTTATGCAAAATCACGTCAGAAAATTAAAGATAAAAATAAAAAAATGGAAATGAAAGTATATTTTATATGATTTAATAGAGAGGAGGCAGGGAAGGAAGACGAGAAGGAAGGGCCAAAAATGACAACATAAACATATGGTGTGCTAGAGTGTATCCAAAAAACCCTACCACAAATTACCAAACTATCTATCACTCTCTCTCTCTCATAAATATGTTGAACCACAAGTGACCTGGTCGTTATTCACTGTTTTGGCTTAACCCATGTACACCCAATAACATTCAAGTGTTGGTGCATGTTGATGATTAGGGGGGGATAGGTTTTGAGAGTATAGAAAGTAGGAGATAGTAGACAGATACACGGTGATAACTGAGAAGGGTAGGGGTCCATCCATGCTTCCATCTTTACCAGCAACTCACTCCCAGACAAATATGCCCCAGACTCTAATCATTAGCCCCACACCACAATGCTCTCTCATTATTATTTTTCATTTTAAACCACAAGATCAAATCTTGGGTAAAACTATTATCTTTCTTTTCTTCACCGCAGGCACACACACATGGCTTTGCCTTCGTAACATGTCATCTTCTCCCGAATCACCATTATTATAATAATTGCTCTTCCAACTGCTCGTGATTCCAAATACATACTTACATACCCTGCCAAACATTTTATTATATATATATATTTGCTACGTATCTCGATGCTTCATTAGTCGTCCCAGTTGGATCTAGTCCACCGATTATTCATCTAGTCTTAGAAGAGTGTCTCAGAAATGGCTAACCAGGAAAAGCAACACAAGAGAGGATTCATGTACATCTACAAAGGTGGCATAGGGAACCAGAAGAAGAAAGAGTTGGAGCAGGATAAGAAATCCAATTCACGCAGTTGGTTGCACAAGATTTCCAGAACCCGAGTTTTTAACGGCGGTAGCGGTAACAGAGACATGGACATTGGAGGTAGAGGTAGAGGGGAAGAATTTGTGGAGGCCAGGAAATCAACATCTTGCTTAGAGTTAGGATCACCTGCGGGGGGATTTGTGGAGGGGAGAAAATCAGTATCTTTCATAGAGACAGCTGCATCACCCGCCGCAAGAGGATTCACGGTTGAAGAGGGAAGAAAATCAGTGTCCCACATAGACAAACACTTTGCAGTGACGGAAATGGTTGAGGCACGAAAGTCCGTGTCCCACATCGAAACATTCTCCTCTGTGGCTGCATATCTTCAAGTAAAGGTTTTGGTCTCAGACATGCCGTCCTTCATGCAACTGCACGCGTTTCGTTGTGCGAGAAGGACATTCGATAGCTTGGAGAAGTTCAGTGCAAAACACATCGCTCATAACGTAAAGAAGGTACACGCTATTCCTCTTCACTCTTTATTTTCCTTTACAAAATTGTTTTACTTTTATAATTTGTTGATAAACGAATGTAATATGTATCAAAGAATTATTATTCTTACTTAAAATATTAAAGTAATGTGTAGGGATTAAAATAGATTACTTTTGAAGAATAAAAAATAAAAAGAAATATTGTGTACAAATTATATAAACTAAACAAATATGTAGGATCTTTACAAATTAAGCTTTTGATGTACATGGTTACACAATATTGTAGTTGTGTGGCGCCCATGGCTTGGTATTGTTATTGAATAGAGTTTGAGGCAAAAACCTGAAAAGTGATTTTAGATTATTTTGTGGGGGTTCTTTTTGGGACTATGCTTTTTGGATGATTGAGAATTGTTGAAGTTGAAGGAACCCCACAGAAGAATTAATGGCGAAAGGCGACTAGACGAATGATATGTTGACATTTTGTATCTCTCTTACTTTGTTGTTTATTGGATAGGAACAGAGTATTTGAAACTGGTCCAATGCCAAACACCTGTGACTAATAATAGGCTAAAGTGGAGAGTACATTGTAAAGATAAAATCCTAATTACAAAGTTCCCCAACACCCCATGTGTCAAACCCTCCTACCCCTAACAAATATTGTACCTAATCATGGATTATTTTTGCCATTAAAAGCTGCATTTTCAATTAATGACTTATGCAGAGCCTAACCCATGTGCAAATAGAGTTAGGGTTGGCTTATTCATATATCTGGTCAGAAAGATCTATAAAATATAGTGTCTCCTTCGTCTACTTTTTTAACCGGTGATAATTTTGTTTATTTATTTATTTATTTACAATTTATTTCTGGTATGTTCATGTGCAGGAATTTGACAAAGGGTATGGTCCTGTCTGGCATTGCATTGTAGGCTCAAATTTTGGTTCATTCGTCACGCATTCAACTGGCTGCTTTCTTTATTTTTCAATGGAAAATTTATATATTCTACTCTTCAAGACCAAAGTTAAGAAAGCTCTGGATTAAGGTACATATAATTTATACATATATGATTTAATTAGCAACCACTTCTTATGCTACCAAAAATTTGTATTCACTATATATTCAAATCAGATGTCTTGTCTGTAAATGAAAATTCACATTTTATTCATACAAATATTCTTCTCTCTTTCAGTTTTGCCTTTTGTTTTCAAGAAATTTGCCAAATTAGTGAACCTCTTCAATTTGGAATCTAACACAACTGGAATAATTTTTTGTTAACCTTATCTGTCATTTTACTGTATTTTATTTTTTCAAATATTTAAGTATTTTCAGTAATATTTTTTTTTAGTGTCTTATTATATTTAATATTATATACCATAAATTTATTGCATAGAAAAGTATACCTACCTAGCACTATGAATCACATGGATTAAAAAATAAAAGAAGATGACAGACCGTTAAATTTATGAATGTTATGGTCCCCCATCCAATCAATGAAGGACTGATCAATGGCAATTGGATCCCTACAGCTCATAATTGAACTCAATGGTGTGCAGTTTTAAATCAAAACAGTATTCATTTTTTAAAATCAAATTTTAATATCTCAAATTACTTTTAAAAAAATCATTATTGGAGTATCATACAGTACATCATTTGTTTAACAGTGACGAGACAGCATCAAATTATTTTTAAATTTAAAATCAGAATTAACGGGACAAAGTCAATGGTTTAAATAGAAATGAACAGTGCTTCAGTAATAATTAAATACCATTATTTTAATTTTTAAACATACTGAATAAGAACATCATATATATTCCATTAAAAATCCAATATTTATTTCATATAACATAACCAAATAAGTTTTGCTAATAAATACTGGTGCTCACCACTTGTAAGACAAACATAGTATTCAAAACTGAATGCGAAATAAAATGAAATATTTTATAATATTTAATTCCAATAGTACATATAATATTTATTTACAAATTACAATGGAAAAAAGAATAGATGTAACCATCCATCTCAAAATATCATATTAGACTTATATCAACCAATTATCATTGGTTAAAATTTTTAAGCAAAAATATTATTTTTTTTGAAAAATAATCAGTTTGAACTTATTATTGTTTTGTCTTATATGCATCTTTTTAAAATAAATTTAAAGTATTTTACGCTTAATCTCTGCAAAACAGATTTTGAAAATTGACTAAACTCATTTTTTTGACCAATTCTCTGTTGGACGAACAGGTCCAATTCAATTATATCAGTTATTATTATATTGTTGCGATGGATCGATCGTTACTTGTAAAGGCGTGTATTCTTTTGTATTGGACTTGACTTCTCCAAAATGAATATGAATGTAAGGAAAAAAAAATATATAATATTAATGATTAATAAAATAACCAGTTGAGATGGTTATTAATTTAAAACATTATTATACATTGGATTAATTATTTAATTGTTACGATAGAAAATTTATTTATTTGTCATTGAAGTACTGCATCATTAATTGACAAATTGAGGAGACATACAATTATTAACAATAATGTGTCCTTCTTTACCAGTACTTATAGTAAGTGTTAAGATTACTTTATTCAATACAAAATAATGCGTGGCAAAAGGGTATATTGGAGAACAATTTTGGCGTGTGAAATGTGAAAGTTTTGGTTTTGGAACCTATATATATATATATATATATATATGGATATAATTGATTTTATCAACAAATCAAATCTTTGTATTTATATCTTCTTCATATCATATTTATATCTTTCTAATAAAGTAACTTATATAACTAATTTAAAATAAAGTTATTTAACTTATTTTATTAGGTTTTAATTTCATTTTATGTAGTGGTCTTGTAAATTTATAAATATTTTTCAAAGTTCATTCTTGCTTATCTTATTATCAATTTCTCCGTCACCCGTATTAAATATTACTTTTATAGCATAGATACAAGTGTATAAATGTTTGCATGTCCAGATTAGTCATGTGAATTATATGCATAATCATTGTTGTCGATGCTCAAAAATATTGACTCATTAGTTTAAAGAAATATTTTAATGAAAATATAGTAATTGCTAAAATTAATTATATATTACTATTATTGGGAAATATTTTTAAAATTTTAAATAAATTTATTTTTATTTTGTTATAGGTAATTTTGACATTATAAATATTCAAATATTACAAAATAAAAAAAAAAGTTGGTTCCCTAAAGAATAACTTTTCTCTAATAACTTCTATGCTATGGGAGACAAAGAGATGAAAAATAATTGAATAAAAATAAAATAAAAGTTAAAAATATTTAGTTAAAAATGAAAAGAAAAATGAGGAGAGAATATGAAAATAATAAAATTAGCTTCAGGATCTTTTTGCAGGAAAGTCCCTGTGCTGCGTCTCCGCACCAACTTTCTGAACCGTTAGATACATCTCGCGGCTCTCCAGCTACATTCCATTTGCTCACCAGGTTGGGTCAAGTTTTCGGCCACCCACCGGTGACCATAGAATATAATATTTTATTAAATCTAATTAATTTATTTGTTTTCACTGAAAAACTGCATTTACCTATAATATACATTCACTTTTATTATATTTTTAATAAAGTATATTTCTAATTTTTTCTTTATAGTTATTAATGTATTAAAATAATACATTAATATAACAATAAATTAATAAATTATATCATACATTTTATAGCCATTTATTTATTAATGTTCTTAAAAAAATATTATATAGAATTTGTACAGAACAATTTAGAATAGACTGATAATATACTTTTTCTTCGTGGCTAACAACATAGGTGAATTTAATTTTTTTCTTTAATTTCTTTCATTCCATATATTTTAAAATTTTATTATTTTATTTTTATTTTATTTTATTAAAGTCACGGTCAATATATTATTTAAAACTAAAAAGATGTGTAATGGTAATTTAACACCTCTTTGAAGAAAGTAAATGAAATTTTCTCTACGTGTACTAAATATAGGAAATTCTATTAGTATGTCGATAATAAAATCTAAAAATACCATTATAATTTGTCACATTTAACTAAATTTAGTTTAAAGATTATTATTTTAGTTCCTTAAAATTATTTTTTAAAGCTTTTTCTAAGTTAAGGGACTATGTTATAAATTTAAGAGACCAAAATTAGATTAAATCCAAATTCCAAACATTAATGTACTTACAAAATAATTAATAGTTTATTTTATATTAATAGTCATAGTTAATTTTGATGGCTGCACAGGATTTAAGTTTTTAGAATTATGGTAAATTTATTTGTTTTGAGATGGAAATTTATGTTATATTTATTTTATTATATTGTTTACAAAGTTTTTAAAATAATTAAGATCAATGAGTTCATATAACCCAACTCGTATTTAAGTTGCGTTGAGTTAAAAATATATATGAACTTTGGAATATGTCTGAAATGAATCTAATCCATTAAAAATTTTATTTGTTTGTGTTAAAATAATGAGTTTATTATGTTATATAGATAAAAAAAGAATATTAATGTAACTGTTAATTTTTTTTTTCTTGCAAATATGTAACATCATACAAATAATCAAGTGAAAAGCTCAATTTTTTTTCTTGCAAATATGTAACACCGTACAAATAATCAAGTGAAAAGCTCAAGTAAATTTTTCTAAGATATATACGTTTGTTTAACTAATTGAAACTGTTTACCGATGTAAGCAATGAATATAAATACCAATTGATTCGAATATTTGCAGATATGAAATTGAGTTAAAAACATGTTAATATTAAAGTTATAAAGTAATTATGACAAAGTTTCATCGAAGTTAGATTTCATGAACCAAACTCTATGCAACACTCTACACAATATATCTCTAACATACTCAAGAAAATTCACATCATAAGCATACAAACTCTAATTCCTTATAAGCAAGTTCTAAATCTTTATATAAAAATACTAATTCCTTAGCTATTTTAACACAAGATTTGCATTTAGAAAAGATGTCTAGAATGACCTAGAGATTAAGTTTATGTCTAGAACCCAACCTCTTGGTTGTTCTATCTATGTATAGGTTCCAAAACATTTTTCAATGATTAGATAGTACAACAAAATTGACATTTCATCAAGCAAATTAATAGTAAAGATAGAACACAAAAGTAATGAAATAGATTATATTACATAGGAAAAAACTACAAAGAGTTTTACGTACATTACATCCAACCCCAATGAAATGGAAGTTTAGCTACTCCTATACATCTAAAGCTCAAAAGGGAATCAAACTAGTGGAATGGATGGTGGAAGATGAAGCTTCAAAGCCTTAGAAGTGCCTCTGTCCATGTGTTGGCCTCTGCTACATTTCCACAATCAAAAGTTCATCATTTTGTTTAACTTTCGATATTTTAACCACTTGCAAAAAGTATCTTCTTGGTGGTTGAGCATAGATTCTCACTAGACAAGATATATTGCTTTTTGTTTCCTGTCTAACTACTTTATCTCGTTGGGCGAGACAACATTTTCATTCGATGAGTGTCTTGCTTCTCATTGTGTGAGCAATTGAGTGGTTGGTTGAGAGGTTCTGACAAACAACTCTATTCTTTTTCAATCTTTCATTTTCCTACAAAATAATATCACAAAAAGAGAATTATATCCATGTTGAGAAAAAAAATTAAAGTCCTATACTTTTGTATAAAAATAGCACAAAACACATGATATAAAGCCAAATAAATGATTCTAATAAACATGATTAAGAGGTAATTATCACACTTATCATCAATAACTTTGAATATGTAGTGGTTAATGAATTTGGAAAAAGAGTTTCCTTAGCAAGTCATTATATCTTCATTCGCTTCTTTATCAAAAGTGATAAGACAACAATTCTTTCATCATTTTCCTTATCTTTTCTTTCTTTATTTCTCTTTTCATACTTGTTTCAAAATTTTATTACTTGCATTCCCAAAACTAAAAGAACCTTAAGTTGGTAGGAAAAAAAATTCTAACTTAAGTTGCTAAAGTGTTTTGTTTTGAGTTTAGAAACTTCAAAATTATTGAGGAATGAGTAATATCATGCTTTTGGAAACAATTAGGGACATGGGTGTTTTATTATTTATATTGTGTAATAAGTATTAAGTTGAATTTGATTAGAATGGTCAAAAGTAAAATTTAGATGTTTATTTGACACAAGTTATACAAGATGAAAATTTATTATTTGCTTATAGTGTGTAGATAATTTTGACAATTATAATTATAATTTAATAAATTTATCGATATAATTTTTAAAATTATATATTTACTGAAAATTGAGTTTTATAATGACATTTTTTTGGATTGATGAAAGTGACAGTACTTAAGTGGTGATTAGTTTAGATGAAGTTCAGTATATATTGAAAGGTAAAATCATCAAGTAATAAATAAAATATTTTTTTTGTTATAGATATCAGTTATGTACATTTATAAAGGAATACTTTTAATATTTTCATAATTTATTATATATACATATATATTATATTCATACATATTAATATTTTTTTTTTATTTAACCCTTGTGACTTTTATCTTAAAGTTCACTTTTCTATTTCATATGAGCTCATTTGTAAATTATTACTACATATATTGTTACTTAGAAACTTACATTTATATACATACTTGATCTGGATTTTAGTTCTCATCGACCAACTTTAATTCGGAAATATAAGTTTTGTTTTTAATTTTTTGAGACCATGATAATATCCTTCAAATCTTATAGATATTATCTTCTGTTCTTATTTGACTTCTTCTGCAGCATAGTCAAACAACAATGTTACCTTAATAATATAACCAGACTAACCATTGTGCTTAACACTTATATATGTTACTACTTAGATGTTTGTTTCTTTATTAGATGTGAATTTAAATACAATATAAATGTTTCATAGAAAAATTTAATTAATTGATTTTTTTATATTAAAAAAATCCTTATCTTATTGAAAAAAAATTACAATAGTTACCTCTAAAAAGCCATTCAAAATGTAAGGATTATAAACTTAAAACAAATAGACAACATTGATTTAATCTACTCTTTCCTAATATTTCAGCTTCAATCCTACTGGCAATAGTACCAAGTTCAAGGTTTGGTATGTAATTAATAACTATAAATTATTATAAAAAAGGAGAAAACAAAATCCAAAAGTCCAAGGTTTGGCATGTAATTAATAACTGTAAATTATTATTAAATAGGAGAGAAAAATGCTTACATTTTGCAATATTTTATTGTAATAAGACAAAACCATATGGAGAAGTAGTTTTGCAGCAAAGAAGAAAACCAGCAACGAAAAATAAAGGTCAACTGAATTTGAAAAGCATTACCATCACAAGACAGATTGAGAAGAAAAACGGAGTGTTAACCTAAATCACTGTGGGGGTCTGTATTGAAGAAATCAGAAAAGCATCAAATGAAACTAAAACTAGTTTATAACTATTTTCCTTTATTTGTAGTCGAGAGAATTAAGCGATGTGGGATATTTCAGCGCAGTGAAAGGAATAGATGTAACTGGCATAATAAGTTTATTACACATCCATACGATATGTCAAAGGAATTTACAACTAACAAACCCAAATCCAAACCAGGAAATTGAAACAGAGAACAAAAAAGATGAAGCAGAAGCACTGATTTACAAGTTGGAGAAAATCAGAAAGAAGGAAGATGATGGTGATGAGTGATACATCACCTACGTCTTTTAGCTTTAGTGGATTTTGCAGGACCTGGTTTCCGAAACACAGAACAAAAGCCACAGGTTGCTACCTTGGGAGAAGGTGGGTCCATGGATGCCGGTGCAACGTTGACCGTCCGATAAGGGCGTGCTCCGTCTGATCTGCTCCGCTCCAACCTGACACTAGATTCAACACCCTGAACCTCCCTTTGACCTTGTTGGTTCTGATTATTACTAGCCTTAGCTTCCTGGTTCGGATTCTGGTTCTCAAGGCCTGCGATGAACTTGTCATCCCACACCAACCCTGAAGATCCTTGTCTTCTAAATGATGTTACTGACCTCTGAAACTCAGTCATCTCTCTCTCTCTGTGTGTCTGATGTGGTTCAATTTGAAGAAATTTTGAGGTATATGATGATGTTTGACCTTTGATTGGGGAAAATGACAGATATAAGAATATATATTGTGAAGAAGAAAAGCAGTGGAGAATCTAATCTCTGGGTTTGTTACCTCTGATTGTTAAAGTTTTGGACAATCTTCACACTAATTACATCCTACTTTTTTTGACTCGAAATGGAGTAACATATGCAGCAGGTGTTCAGAATTTGTGTCATCAAGCTACATATGTAGTAGGAAAAATTATTGTATGAGGAGGTGCCATTTGGTGGACTTGGTCAATTTTCACAGATGTAATATTGCGTTTCATGATTTCAGATCATTCATTAATTTATTTATAGTGAGTAGGGACAAGGGTTGTGTCTGTTAATAAGATCGTTGAACCATTTGAGTTGGGCCTTCACAGTTTCCACAGATTTCTTTGTTCAACCTATGTTGACCCAACTTAATGAATCTTTACTATCCACGTTTGGAAGAATGATGTTATTTTTATTTTTTATTACGTTATTTATTATAGTTTGTATTTTTGTTCTCTTTTGAATATTTTCATTTATTGTAGAAAGTATTGTGAGCATATTTTTTATAATACTTTGAATGGGGTTTGAAAGTAAATTGGTTGTCAATTATTTGTGATACTACTTATCTGTATCGATTAAATGAAGAGTGCCAAAAGAGTCAAAGGGTCATCAGCATCTTGATTGAGTTATTGGGTTTGCTTTTACAGCCCCGTCAGAATTTTCAGGGTTCCATAATATTTTACTTCTTGTGTAAACCAAATCCAACCATTCAAATCACCCTGTCTCACAATTCATTTTTCTACATATATATTTCTAAAAGAGTAATAATGAAATAGTTAATATTTTAGTATTTTTTAAAGAATGCATATTATGTCGATTTTTTTATTTGTGTAAATGAAATATCAAATCATTTTAAAAATAGAACCATTTTAGACTAATGTAAAATTATACATATAACCTATTTGAAAAAATAATTTAACAGTGAATTTCAAAAAATATATTATTCGATCGAAATATATTAAATATCATGATATTTCATAAATTAGATCAACATAATTTAATCAATCCAAATTGTGTAAAATAGTTTAATTAAATAATTATAGACGCGGATACGAGACAAGTAATATATAAGATATATCCATTCATCCTAAATTTTAAGTAAATCCATGACCAAAGTTTCATAATCTATATGGATGGACATAGTATAGAAAGAAACACCCTATCGTGTGTTTCAATACTATGTTTTTAGAGATTAAAAAGAAAGAAATAAGGGTTAGGTTATAGCACTTGAAACTATTAAAAAATGAATTCTGACAGCATTAGAAACAATGAGCTCAATTAAAATAAAATTACATGATGAAAGTCCCCAGTAAAACAAATAGTCCGAATATCTGTTAATAGTTCGGAAACCCAAGGAATAATTGATCCGTTGTTTTTATTTTACTTTTTTTTATCTAATTATGGACCTCCTACAGCATTGAACCACCCTGGTTATTATGTGGTGAGAAAAATGTTTCATTTCTGGGCAAGATTAATATAATAAATAATTAGATTGTTTCAGTTGAAGCTGAAAAAAAGCAGCAACACGCTTACTAATCAACAATCAATATTACAAATGTGTTAAAAAGGTTTCTTTTCTTACCCGAGCAACAGTAATTGTCAAAATCCTGAATTTTGGACAATTATCATCATATAGTAAAAACACTGTCCAAGCAAGTCATGAATCTAAGCAGCAGGTGTGTACATGAAAAAAGGTAAGCTAAAATCACACGTAAAATTAATGTAAAAGTAATATGCTCTCTAGATTAAGATGTCCTGTCCAAATCAACATATTGAACTAACTACAGAATATAACAGTTCTAGTCAAACACTGGTTATCTAATATCTATCTTATCCGCCTCAGGCCTCAAAAAAACCTTCCACTCACTCGAACGAAAATCTATCACCATCTACCAATGGCAAAAACAGGGTCATTGTACCTAGCACGGTAAAGGATGCTAAGAAAACACGGCCATCAGCCAACTTTATCCTTTATCGTAGGTAAACATATTAGTATCATCAATCATCAGTCATTTTAATCTCATAATTCAATTGTTGCATGTCTTGCAGCCACGTCTCACTAATCCATGGTCCTTTTGTCCTTCAGAATTTCACTCAGAGGTTTGGGATCCTGGAAATCAGTTGATGTACGTTGCCAATGTAAACCTTCTTCAGCCTTCTTCTTCTCTTCTCTAATTTCTGCAAGAGTCTTAGGTCCTGAAAATGCAGTAGATTCCTCAACAAATCCCCTTTGTTTAAAAACTGGTTTCCTGGATATTTTAGATGACAGAAATGGTCGTTTAGCTGGCTTTTCTCTATAATGCTTCCTTGGTTTGGGTTGCTGGGAACGCCTGAATAACCTGTGCTTGTTAGCGATTGAAAGAGTTTCAACCTCTCCAATCGAATCTATAGCACTATATCCCAGTTGTGATGTCAATCTTCTACTTGGCCGCTGCTCAATGTCAGGCCTCTGATGCCTTTCCTGGTTTCGAATCATCAAAGAAGACGATTCTTGTCTTCTTAAGAAACCTGCAATGGGAGGTCCATTATTTTCTCTACGTCTCCTCAGATGGTCACGTAGATCTAAATTATTGTCATAGGCAGCCATCTCAGCTGACATCCGTATCCTTTTCCTGGAGAATATAGAATCTAAGAATATATCTCTGGAATAAGTACGAACTGTTCTGCCATTACCATGAGCAAGGTCACTGTCAAAACATCTGTAACCATCATATGTTTCTTGTGGATACAGAATATCAGCTTCCTGGCACATAGTATCATACTCAACTGGATCCTTAAATTCATACCCCAAATACTGTTCATTCAGCTCTTGCTCACTCCTATCAAGCACTGGTAAATATTCAGAATCTTCCTCGTAACCCATGTTCTCCAGTTCATCGTGAACAAGAACGTCAAATCCAGGGGAATGAGGGGATGATTCCCACCGCTCCTCAGGCTCAATTTGACTATTTACTCGCTCCTCCGAACTCTGCTCAGTGCGTAAATGAGATACATTATGAACAAAGCCATCATCTGGAAACGGAGAGTCTGACCTACTCACTGCAGCTTCTTTATATTCAGAAGCAGATATCACTAGGGGATCGCCTTGCTGCTTAACATTTTTGGTTAACTGTAACTGTTCCTTGGGCTGACGCTTAAAATCAGACAAATGCTTTGGAGCAGTTAAAGATTGGTGAGTTGGTACTGACACTACACCAGTTCCATTTCCTGATGATGTTTTATTTTCTAGATTGAGTGCATCGGTGCTTCCATTATCATTCTTCACAGGTTTTACAGTAAAAATGCTATCATCAGACCCATGCAAAAAAGAGCATTTGTCACCTTTGTTGCAGAATCCATTGAAGAAAAAATAACACGGAACCATTGTCTTGTTTGCAGGCAATGAATTCTGTGCAGGTTCAGATGGCGCTGGCACTCCAGTGTGCCCATCCAGAGGCTGAGAAAAAGGATAAAAATCAATCAGACAGTCATAGGAGGTTAAAACTGGCCTGAGAGATAGAGATTAGTGTTAAACAAGAAAAAATATAACAAAGTGGATATCAAATACATGGGGAGGGGGTGCGTGAAAGAGATAACAGTAACCAAATGGATATCGAATACATGTTTTTTTTTTTTAAATATTGCACGAGAGTGACATGTACCAGTGTGCTAAGGGTTTAGAAAAAACAGCAACAGAGACAAGCAGACTTCTATTCAACCACACACGTGCAAATACTGTCCATAATATCAGTGTTTCACTTAAGCAATAAATTGAAGAGCAAATGAGAAGTGAAAAATGCGGGCGAGCCTTCAATTCATGACATAAAATAAATAATGATTAAAAAAACTCACAGGGTGTCTAAAAGCACACGTTGGATTCAGGCATTGGCCAGATACCCAGTACCAGCAATCCCTAGGGTTAAGCCTCGCAATCTCATTGTGCCGATACTCACATTCAGCCCCCTGGGAAACAAAGAGCAAAATGCATAAAATCTAAAGATAATGAAACATCAGAAATTACCAAAAGTAAAGTCACGTAGACTCCAGAACACCAAGCATTGTATAATCGAAGCACTGGAAAACCGAAAACAGAACATAATCGAAAAGGGTAAAATAAAACTAGGTTTCCCACAATCGAAGAAGATAAGAAACGGCATACGAAACGAGGACATAGAATTGCATTGCAAACAAGTGAAAGCGAGAAGAAAGAGAGAACCTTTTTGCAAGTGAGGGGAGAGGCCAAAAAATAAACGCAATCAGTGTTGCGTTTGAGCGAATCTTCGTCCATATTGGGAGAGTGAAAAGGGGTATTTGGAAGAGAAGAAGAAGAAGAAGGAAATCACCACGTTCCAATTTCGCTCTCACATTACCGTTCAATGTTAATCAGTGGTGAATGGCATTAGCAACCCCAAAGAAACAACCATTCTGATTATTTCACTATTTCACTGTTTGTGGACAAAGACAAACAAACCACCAATATGGTTTAGTTGGACTTCCAACCTTTGGGCTCAAATTCGGCCCATCTATCTACCCATAATTAAACTTTAGAGGATTTCTTTCGACACCTCCAAACCTTCTTCTTCACTCCCAAACATATTTTAAATTCTAAAAATACCTTTTAATCATTTGATAGAGTAAGGGGATCTCAACCTTCCAATATCGACTTTCAATAAAATACATTATTGGATGTTGACATTCGATGAAGATGGTAGACTTCTGAATGTCAAAAAAAAAAAATATATATATATATATATATATATTTATATTATTGGATATTGATTTTTGGTATATATATATATATATTAAGTCTATTTTTGATATATATAATTTTTTGACATTCAAAAATCTAAATTCTTTATTGGATGTCGACATTTGAAAGCATCTTTTATTAGAAGTCAATATCGAAAAGCATATCGAAGGGATTCGTTTTGTGTTACCATAATTAAATGGTTAAAAAATATTTTTGAAATTTGAAATTTGGTTGGAGATGCCGAAAAAATCTTGGAGGTGCAAGAAAAATCTCGTGACCGTTATCTATTTTGTTACAGTTATCTATTTTGTTACAGGTTAAGCATTAACTTGGAAAATCTTAACTTGAAAAATAATTATTGTAGACAAATTTGTTATGAATTTTAAATAAGCTTATTTAAAAAATATAATTTGAAATATATATATATATATATATATATATATATATATATATATTTGATCTTTGAATATAAGTAAAATAAAATTACTTCATAAATAATAAATATGAATGCAAATAAAAAAAATATTTTTGAAAAAATATTTAAATAAGTTGGGTAAAAAAACATAAATTTAACTAAAAATAATATTGTAAAAAATTAACTTCATAAATTTAAATTTTAAGTAATTATTTAATTGCTAAAAGTTTACTTATAATAAACCGTTATCATAAGTTTTTACTAAATAGTTACTTATACTAAGCATAAAAGAATTAATGTCATTCGATTTAAATTTAATATAAATTTAAATAAAATTAAACAAATATTATTTTTGCTTTAATTGATTTTATTATTTTTATTACATTAGAATTATAAACATTTTAAAAGATTATTAAACATTTAATCATAAAAATCATCAAATAAATTATACTATGATATAATTTAAGTTTAATTATGTCTTTGGTCCACATTTTAGAAGCAAAATCTCAAAATGGTACCCAAATTTTTAAAAGTCTCAAAATAGTTTTCTTTTTTGTTGAAACGTCTCACGTTTGCCTTTTCCGTTAAGTCAAAGTTGACGCCGTTAGAGGAGTGTCACGTGTCAATTCCTCGTTTTTTTCAATTTTTTTATTAATTTTTTTTTTTGAATTTTTTTTATTTTTAATTTTTTTTTTCAATTTCTTTAAAAAAATCAAAAAATTGCCACGTGTTAAGCTGTCATCGTGCCACGTGGCAATGACAGAGTGATGTGACAGTGACACGTGTCAGTATTATGCCACATGTCATTTTCTTAGTCTCAATTTGTTCCCTTTATTTTAATTTGTCTTAATTTAGTCCCAATTTTTGTAAAAATTAGCAATTTTGTCCCTCTCCAAATTGAAATCAAATTTAATTTCTATATAAATGTACACAAATATTTTCATCAAAATTGATA
>Ga0214545_1001268_pt1 | contig 46481 bp, 25 predicted proteins | sample CNSS4metaG_FD_160064 | JGI IMG/M metagenome (GOLD analysis project Ga0214545, IMG submission 160064) | Root nodule microbial communities from cowpea collected in UCLA plant growth center, Los Angeles, California, USA - CNSS4 | ecosystem: Host-associated > Plants > Roots > Nodule | place: USA... | reverse complement strand
AATATTTTTTTTTTTTATAAAAAAAAAAAAAAAAATATAAAATATATATATATATATATATATATATATATATATATATATTTTAAATATTTCAATTAACTAAATTAGAAGAAATTCAAATATCCTAACACTTTGAACTTAACCTCAAACGGACTTGACAAGTCCGATAACCATGACGGGCTAGGCTTGCCAGATGGTCTAGACGGATCAGACCAGCTTGACGACAAAAACAGGTCGGACAGGCCCGACGACTCAAACGAATTGGGTCGGACTGGATCGATAAATTGGACGGGCATAATCGGTTCGTATGGGTCGTCAGGTTGATCAGGTCTATCTGGATTGTTGGGCCTACCCAGCCTAGCCCGTTTGGATTTTCCGACTAACTTTGTCTGATTGGACCCATTTGGATCGTCAAGCCCGTTTCCAAATTTATCATGAACTCAAAACATATTTAAACTTAAAATAAATTATTAAAATGAAATTTTATCTCCCAAAAATATTAATTATTTTAGCCAAATAAAAGATTGAAATATAAAATATTTTAATTTCTTTATTCAAACAAATTATTTAATAAATGAAGAAAATTTAATTATAAACAATTAAAATACAATACATTTCAATTTTTGAATATGAGCATCATAGTAAAGGTTCCGTCAAGGTCTCCAAAGGGCCGATTAAAGCCAATCACAACACGTACAATGAAATGTGTGATAATAACGATGTAACATGCGTATATAGTTTGAGAAGAGTAGTGATTGTAATAGTAGTATAGGAGTTGAGGAAGATACATATGCAGTAAGGTTTCGTTTTCAAATTTCTCCATCGTAATAAATCTGACAACTATTTATATAGAGAATTTCCTCTGAGTTTTTAGCAAGTTAAAAATATAAATGATAGCACCGACAAGTTAATTGTGGCATAAGGGTTAGGTTGACAAGTAAACCAAAACTACAACATCTTTCATCTTTCATCTTCATCTTCATCTTCATCTTCCTGAGAACTTAATGGCAGTAGAAACAGTGTTGCACCGACAGGGAACAGAACATGCCTATTGATTCATTGGTGACTGTGACAACCTAGTCCATCGTCACCACTGTCTCCCAATCTCATGCTGCACTCCAAATATGCATGCATGCATGCTTTTATGATTCCAAAAGCTCCATGCCAGAATTTTCAGCAGTCCAAAACATTTAACTTGTGATTCTGAAAATTCTGATCCAAAATTTCATACAATCCTGTATAGTGTCGGCTCAACTGTCTTAAGAATTTTTAAAGGCTATTTATAGGTTCAGATTCTCACTACATATATGAACCAAAGTTATTATCCATTACAAATGCTTCAACATTTTTTTAAATATTACCAGTAGTCCTGTGTATAAGAACAAAGAACAAAATAACTAAGGGAACTATTATTTTTACATCCAATAAAATTTTATACACACTTTATATTCATTATTATCTTTGAGTATCTCGCTTTAAAAATATAAAAGTTAATTTTTTTAATGACCAAAATATATTTAAAAGTAGGTTATCAATTGGTAGAAGTGATGTCATAACAAAATTTCATTACTTAATTTACTAAGAATAATAAAAAATAATTATATTGGTTAGCTTTTACTAATAGTATTATAAATTTAAATGTCATTCTACACATATACTCATAAATTAAATAATTTAATTAATAGTTATTATTAGATGACACTACTTATAATTTAGAGATAATTTTTTTAAGTGATAAATATGATTCGAATTGTCAATATAGTTCAATGATATACGTTAATTTTTACGAAAAATTAACAACTACTTCATTGATAAACTTTATAATAAATTATGATTATAAAAAGAAAATAAAAATGAATACATTTGAAAGCGAACTTGTGTGTTTTAATAGTTTCAATACTATATTAAAAAATATATTATTTTAATTTATATTAGCAGTAAACCGTAGAAAATATATCTCCCTGGTTGAATATTAGCAATACTTTTTCTATCTTCTTATATTATTAGATAAAATGTATTAAAATCATGAATAGATGATTCATTAAATAAAAAGTAAAATATATTCAATTTGAATTTTTTAAAAATTTCAATCAAGAATGAAGAATGTGCGGAATAAATTGTTTTAGATGATATATTATTAACATTTTACTTAACCTATAAAATAACAATAAATAAATGACGAAAATTGAAAAGGATTACAATTTTTGTTTGTGTACAAATTTATAAAATAAAAATAGTTTTATTCATAACTCACAAATACCAATCTCAGAAATAGAAATATATGAGATATCACTAATAAATTTAACCTACATAAAATATCGATGATTTTTTTATTGCGAATAATAATATTTTGACCTGTTTTTTTATCTATTTTTAATTTATCATTCTAATTAATCATCACCACACATAACTTAAAAGAATAAAAATAAATAATTTAGGTAATTAGAGTGATGAATTAAATGTGAATCAACAAAAATATATTAAAATATCATTATTATTATTTTTTATATGGTACACAATTTTGTTATATTTTATTCGATGTAAAATTTAAACTTAGAATTCCAACAATTTTTATATCTAGCTTGAGTCTGTACATGTTGATATTTCTTATATTTTCATATTGTATTTGTTTAAGTCGGTTACTAAAATGAATCTATACCACTAATAAATAATCTTTGAGGAGATGATTCACTTATAGAGACATCACCAATATTATTAAATACAGGCCTAGGATTCATGAAACGGTCTCATTTATATATTTGTACATCAGCTGATAAATCTTTGTACTCTAATCAAAAAATATGAAAGTACCCATAATCAGAGAGTTGGTGGGAAGAATAAATGTATGCTATTTTCTTGTCTTTTTTTTTTCTCTCAAAATTAATATTGCTTCTTTTTTCTCTTCATAGTGCGACACTGAAAACAGATAAGCATTGTATGCAAAGAGGATAAAGAAGAAGAAAAAAAAGCAGATATAGATGAAGTGATAAGCCACTTAAAGGAGAAAAAAAAAATTAAAGTGGGTTTGTTTTCAAGTTATTTTCAACTTAATGCTAATCCAATATTCCCTTTCCTTTTATGTTTTTCTCTTAAAGCAAATTCCTACAATAGCCTCATATCCCATGATTTTTATTTGAAGTGTAGGATGAAGGATATTCATGGCATTGAGCCAAATTATATTATAATTAAATGTTGTATGGTTTGAAAGCCCAAGAAGATAAATTTGAGGGCTCATCCAATGGATAGTGGCCCAATAAAGATGAGATTAGTATGTTGTAATGAACACGTCTTTTCCACACTTTCACCACCTCAAAATGAAACTCACTTTTTTGGACAAATTTTGGTGCTTACACTTTTCTGTTCATTTTTTTCCTTAATGCTTTTCTTCTACTTTCCAAATTGAAAGCTAGACGGGGAAAAGAGAGAGATATGAGATTTGTTCCCTCACAACTTTTTTGAAAAAGAGAAAACTTTTACATCACTCAGCCATCATATACCATACCTTATTTATTTCATCAAATAAAAATGCAAATATTTCACGTAGTCTAATCAAAACTCATGCGATTACCAAAAGTTTAGCAAAAAAAAACCTTGTGATTAGAAGTTAGAAGTAGGGACAAAGGCCTATGAGTGGAAGGGTATATTAAACTCATAACGCTTGATTTTTTTATTATTTAGTTATCATTCTTCTCTTTTTTATTTTATTAAAAAAAGTTAAATATGATTTTTTCTTTAACTTTTAAGTGAAGTTTCTATTTAAAATATTGATCCAACGTTCCGCGATTTTGGAAATACACATATTTAGTTTTTTAACTTAATTTTATTAAGTTTATTTAACGTTTCAAATACTATTTCATGATAATATTTGAGTTGTTTATATCTTTTATATATTTTTACTTCAATGTTATCGTGAAATGTGTTTAAAATGCTAAATAGTTAACAAAATTTGATTAAAAGATTAAATTTACACATCTTTAAAAATAAAGATTAAATTAATTTAAAATTTTAAAAAGACACTAATTTCAATTTTAATTAAAAATTAAAAAAGAAAACACATATTTAATCGGTTAACAAATCCTAGAAGTTATCGTACATATGCGTATATGTATTCTTGTAACTTTCTCACATATATATATTACCGAAGCTTAAATTTTGTATATGAAAATTAATTATTACCAATGACATTTGACACCGATCCACCTAAAAAGTTAATTATTCAGAAAGATCATAATGTCATGATATTCCAGTATTTCATAGACAGTACTTTTAAAGTGAAAATGCTCAGAGTTTTTATATTATTTATTCCCTAGCATAAATTATTTACAAAAGTAGAGCTCTTTATGTGGTGGAGCGTGTCAGCGACATAATGATAGGTAGGTATATTTGGTGGAGTATGTTATAAATGGGAATAGGAAACACTAAAATCTTCATTAATTTATCCAACCTAACAAACAGCAAAAATATTTAAGGCCCTAAGATAAGGAAAATACGTGAAGTTTAGAATGGTTTTTTGTTGTCACCTTTTAATAAGGTGGGTCTATGAGTTAGTTCAAGTCAACCAAGGAGACAAGAAAAATGATACAAGTTTGAATTTGCATTGGAATCTTTGTATACAGATTGGTATTATTAAGTAGAGTAATAGGTATAGTATAGACAAATAAACACATGAATTCGTTGCTACCTTCTCAAACATGTCATTCCTTCACGAGCTAGTGTTCCCTCAAGATCTCCTATAATCCTAGCTGTCCTAACTTCAAGACCTCTTTGAACTTCATGGAACAGGTTTTTAATACTGTCGGCAAATCGGTTCATGTCAATGCCAGAACTTTTCTGCATCTCTTCTGCCACCCCAACAAACCCACAAACAATCTTCGACTGAATTTCCATCCACTTTTGTCCTGTTGCAACTATGTACCTCTGTAACTGAAATGTCTCCTCCAGGAACTGTTCCAGTGTTGATGTTTTCTCCTTTGCTCTTGCACCATTCAAATCTCCACGGCTTGCATACAGCTCATTCCCGTGCTGAAATAATGTGCAACAAATCATTCATTCATTCTTCGCAATGCCAAATGGAGTTGGACACTAGAATTTATAATATAGCAGTTAATGAATGCATCATTGTTCCATTTTTACTATCTCATAAAAGGGTATCAAAATGATGCCAAAAATGTTCACATGGGTATAATATAAAGATAATGGAACTATATAGAATTAATGCTTACCATCCGTTTGCAAAGATCATCTGTCTTCTCTTGGAGGGATTGATATCTTGCAACTTGTTTATTCAGCAGAGTAGTCAAGGACAGATATGCCTTCATACCAACTTTGCTATCATCACTGGTTTCTGCTTGTTCTTCATTCGCTTGTTTTCCTGTTAGCCTTTCAACTAGAAGAAGTTGCTGCTTCAGCCTCTTGATCTTGTAAGATACTCCAAGAGCATGAAGATCCATCTTCCATAGGGACTGTTTTGTTGAACTGGGGGTCTGGCTGCTAGATGCTATCTTCTCAGAAGCATCAGCTTCTACTTTGTTTGGAGACAGGTTTTGAGTAGGAGTACCACTATCCTCCCTGGAAACATTTTTTTCTTCTTCTTCAATCTCGTTTTCTGGAGATTGAACAAGTAAACTACCACTGTTAAGCTGGTCATTGGGCAGACAGTGTACTTCCTTCTCACAATCTTCCTCAACTGAAGCTTCCATCATTTCTAGCACTTTCTCACCTGGCTTTCTCTTCACAACCTTCACTTTTGACCACACAGCATCTTGTGCTAGTTCTGAAGATTGTGGTGGGAAACTTGAGTTACTTTTCAAGGGTCTTAATTTTGATACAAATTTCTCTTGCAGGGAAGTCAGTTCATCTTCTCTCTCCAACAGTAAGGTCTCCAATCTCATCTTGTCATGTCTCAGTTGTGTCACATCCTTGACCAGCTCCTCCACATGTGCCTGCATCTGTTTCATTTCTAATTCTGTCCTCAACAACTGCCAGCGAAACGCCTCAACTTTCTCTTCTTTGAGCTGCATTTGCTCAGCAAAAGCATCTAGCTCTAAATGATGCCTCTGTTTGATCAAGGTTGCATACCTTTCTGCCTCAGCTCGCATCCAATCCTCCAAACGTTTAGCATTAGCAGGAATGGCTGAACACCAAATAATGAGAGAAAGGGTCAAGGGAAATACTGGCAACAAATAAAATCAGATACAATAGAACTTTGAAGAGTTTTGTCTTACACAAATCTCCAATTCTTTGCTGCGCATAGTGATCAGGAAAGGGGGGAGGTTGGTCTGGTTCATTTGCAATGTGTGAGGACCCTGTGGAACTATGCTGCATACCTCTAGCACTAGGGAAAACATCCATCCTTGAACTCAAGTTCACCAACATGCTTTTTAAGGAATGTCTTTCGTGTTTTCCTTCTGAAACTGCTTTCCATCGTTGTGTCTCCTGCTCTGCTTGCTTCCTCCTAGCTTTTGATAACTTAACCTCCTTTAGCAGCATTTGCTTCTCTGCAGTGTCCAGTTTAGACTTCCTCAACATGGCTGACAAAATTTTATCCTTCTGTTCCAAATCTTTGTGAAACTTTGCAATATCCAAAGACAACTTCTGTACCATCAAATCTGATTCCTCCTTCTTCTCCACCACAGAAGCAAGTTCTTGTCTAGTAGCTTCCACTTGCTTAACTGCGCGACCAAGTTCAGCCTCAAGCTGTCTCTGGTTTGACACCAGTTCAATGAAAGCAGTTTTGTGCTTCCTTAGATCAGAAGAATGCTCTTGAGCTTCACGCCTGGCGGAGTCTCTCATTTCTTCAGCATCCCTCTCAACCTTGTTCAGCTTTTCTTCTAGCTCCTTCCTCCTCTGCTCCTCCTGTTCCATCTCCTTGTCTCTTGACTCCACCAAACCCTCCATGTTCTTCAATTTCTGACTCAATTCACAAATAGCAGCATCCTTGTTTCTCTCAAAAACTCTCAACTCAGTGAGTAGAGCCCCAATCTGCTGGCGGAGTCTCCTCCTTTCGCTCAACCAACTTTGCTCCTGTGCTGCAAAGATTCCCACAACTTTCTCATTGGCCTTGGCATCCTCGTGCCTCATCCTTTTCAGATTCTCGATTTCTCTCTCGGCCCTTTTGAGTCGGCACTCTCCTCCCTCCGGCATTCCCTTCTGAAGCCTCCACACTACCAACCCCAAGAGCTGAGCGCTCCCTTGAAGCATGGTGTCACGGATTTTACACCATCTTTGAACTTCAACCTGTGGCACTTCTGCGAGCACTTGGAGCGCAAAGAATGCACAAGAAACACCAAAATACATGGGATACATGCTTTCAGTGTCACTCTTGTTGTCACACCCAACTCTATCCAAAACAGAAATTTCCTCCTCACCCATTATTCCTGTGAGATCGGATTCTCTGGCACCTCTGCAACTGAAAACCAAAAGTTAAAAAACAAAACCAGCAAACTTTAAGTCCCACATTACCTTACAACTCACATGATTCAGACCACATATATGGGGAAAAGCATAGACCCACTTCTGATTTAAAACAGATCACAAAATGATTCAATAATTGGGAACCAACTAGGCTTAGTACATTGCCAGTCCAATAATTGAGGAACAGCAATACCCGGTGAAATTGATGGGTGCAGAATGTGACTAAAGCAACAGTTTCCTTAAAAAAACATTCAGCAACTTACACTTCCACTGCTGCAACTTCCAGGGAAAAAACAAGCCACTGAAGCAGAAACTGCAGCTAGGGAAAAAGCATGATCCCAGTGGACGATTTAACTCCACCCGTCACACCAAACAGCAAACCTCATGTAACTGATGTGAAAGCTATCTTCCAAAGAAAGGACCATACAAATATGCATAAAAGATGGATGCCCTCTTACACGTGTAACACTGCACATTCGGTTGAAAAAGGGCACTCTACTACTCTACACTGATGAATAGAAAGAAAACTATGAATTGTGCTCCCTGGTTTTCAGTGAAACACTGCCCTATTTCAACCCCACATGCTCCTCCCTTTCTTTTATTTTAATTTAATTCCCCTTCTTCTCCAACCACCACCAACCCCCTCTCTTCACACTCCTTCACCATTTTCGCAAGCAAAAGGCACACGATTCCTGGATGCTTGTCACCATTAATTGCAAGAGAGAGAAACTCAGCAACAAAAAGAATGCATATCCAAAATCAATTTGCCTATGGAATATTCAATTAAATCAGAGTCGCTTACCTGTCTAGTGATGATCAAAATACAGAAGAATAATTAATAATAGATTTGCAAGACCAGGGTATAAAAAATTTGACATAAATAAGTTATCTTATCATATTATTTGAAAGTACAAGAAGTATATTTTTGAATTTCCCTTCTTCGTATAAGTATACAAGTAACACAAATCCAGAAGAAGAAGGGTTGCTTCGTAACTTGGTTTACCCAATTTGAAAAATTGGTCCCTCTTGTGATTGGTAGTATATGTAGTATAAAAACAACAATACAAACAAGTGAATTGATATCTTTTTCTGGACCACCCAGTTATCTTATCCGTCAATTAATCCCACTATTACTGCCCAATTGTTTGCATCCATATAAATATAATACCTTTCACAAGTTAGGAACTTCAAATATCTTCTTCACCAATTCTACAATCTCAGATCCTTCATGGTTGTGGGGCAAAAATATCACTGATATTTTTATAAGATTTATTTTTATTGGAATCAAGAGGAAAGACAATGATTGTTTGCGTATAGCAATATCATATATTATATTTTTGCCTTTATTATTGACCTGAAGATCACTCACCGGAGCTTTTGCAGTTTCTATGTAAAATTTTAACGTTTTGCAGAAAATTCAAGATCTGTTATTGGAGTGTGAACTCGGCAATGCCGGCTTCAAATTCTCCCATACATGAATTTTAGAAATGTACTTTCTTTATTTTAATTTTGATTTAAGAACTTCAAAGACAAGAAGATTGGAGGGGCTAAAGGCTGATGTGATATTTATCCACCTTATTGAGTACAGCAGTATTAGTATGACAACGAAGTGTGAGAAAATTTTGATCCTAAGAGGAAGAAAATCGTAGCCTTTGTTCCCTTCAGGGATCTCGAATTTTTGGTGATGCTTATATTGGGCCCATGCAAATTGATATGGTAGCAGCGTTGAATCGTTGACGAGTGAATGTCAAAATATATTATTTTAATACAAAATTAGAATTTATCATTGATATATTTTTGATTTATAAACTTAAAAAATAAATAATTATAATTCTATTAATTTAATTATGTTAATTTATTTTATAAAAAAATTAACATAATTAAATTAAAAATATTATATTCATTTATTTTAAAAATTTGAAAACACAAATATATCAAAAGTTGAAGACAAAAACTGAATATCAAAATTTAAGACTAAAAATATATTTAACTCAAAAGTATATAAATTGGGCATTGGGAAGAAATCTACTAACATCCCTCTTTTAATTTTTTTTCTTAAATGTAAGGAGACGTATTTTGTGTAGAGATGAATTCACCGCAGGTAAAAGGTTTAGTTCTCGACGAGCTTAGATTAAGGTTTTTTCAAAGATTAAAATATGATCGGTGGAACAAGAAAAAACTACTCGCATACTCTTCAGTAACTTGCGTTCAATTTTTTTTTCACAATAAGATTTAGACGGTTTAATATGTTAATCATTTGTGCTTAACTTATCTAAATATAAATTATTTTATATAATTTGTTGTTTAAATAACAATTTTATGATGAATCTCGCGAAAGTGCCAGGCAGATCTCTTGCAATTTTCTATGGTCTGAGAATAAGTTAAAATTCCCTTTTCTAACTTTTGTATAACTAACAAATATATGTTAGGCGTACTACAAAATGAAAAAAAAAATGGGTTACCTATAAAAGTAGTTTTAGTCACTACCTATCCGCTAAAATAAATCATGATGCATAACAAAATACATAAATCTTTGTGCACGCTTGTAGTGGAATGATCGAACAGAACTACTGAAGCCGAAACTTGAAAATACAATATTCTATTATAACATAGAGATGCGCACACATTTACTGTACACATATGTAGGCCAATAGGTAGGATTAATAATTTCATTGTCTTCTCACAATTTTTCAGTGAAATGAGAACTAATTTTGGATAACGGAAGTTGAGGTGTCACTACATGAACAGATGAAATTTATTCTCCAAAGGGTCTTGGTCTTCTGCAGCCAAAATACTCTACAGCCACAATGCTGCAAAATCTGAACCATGATGGCTAGTGCAATAGAAATTAACAAAGAGAGGGAATATGATCCATGGTTAATTCTTGCTGTTTAGCGAGAAAAGGATCGGTTCTCTGGGTATAATAAAAAATTTATTCAGTAATTCGATAAGAAAGATGGTCATGATTTGTTAATATAATGAGCTTCGGTTGATATAACAATTAACAAGGCATACCTTTGGTGCAAATTACAAAAAAAAAAGTGAGCAAGATAGAGTAAGACCATAGTTGCACTCCTAGAATATGCACATGTAATCAAATGAAATCATGGTACACGTAAAATCTTGACACAATCTAATTACGAGTATATCAACTATAGATTACGAGATTTCGTCCAAAAACATTTATCCTAACCCCGTTTACTCACAAGACAGGGAAGAACTGAGTTTACCCACAAGGGGTAAGTTTCTTATTTCCTGCACCTCGTGGATTATCATCCTTCCAATCATCCCAAGCCCTTGCTTTCTCTTGTGCTGCATCGTCATCTTCATCATCGTCTTCTCCAGGCTTTGACTTCCTATCATTGTGCCAAGATGAATTGGCTTCTTCCATGAGTTTGACATTTCTCTCTTGCCATTTATTCATTATTTCCATTTCTTTTAGTCCAGCTTCCTCAATGCTCATAGTTGGCATCCTTTCAAAAAAATATTCAACTTAGCATCTCAAAAAATATAAGCAGAGTGTAAGTATCATTAGCTTAAACCTTGTTCCCATAGGATTTGTGAAACTCAACCAAGTTACAAGGAAATAAAAATTATTTCATCTCTTTTCAGGCATATATGTCTGTTTAAAAGCCCACTAATATTTCCCCATTCCGAGGCCTTCCATTAGCAAGGCTGCGTGCATTTTATTGATAAAGGGGATAATGCGTACCTATGACTAGGTTGGAAGACCTGAGCTGCCATTCTTTCTCTCTCTGTTGTTAAGCTTCCATTCACAAGGCTGGCAGGTCCAAATATCAATGGTTGGTGCTTGTGATCGTGTGCTTCTGAAGCCTTTGCTCTTCCTTCTAGAACATCTTGGGCAAAAGTGGCACATGTGATTGGTGGTGAGGGCTTAGTGTACCGAGCACGAACTGCAGCATCACGATGCCAAGCTTCTGCTTTCTTGGCACGTTCATCCAAAACATCCCTGGAGAACTCAGCCCCATCCTAAAACATGGCAAAGTCACAAGTAATAGTAAATAAAACTAAACCTAAATCAGAAAGAATGTACAATTTTCTGTTCCAATTTCAAGTAAAATATGCCTATTATTTGGCCCGAGTTCTAGAATTAGCTTGAGAAACATGCTATGATGTCTTAATAAAGTTAACGAGTATCAATTTCTGCTACTTTATAACACGTCTTCAGGTTTTGATTAACACAACATTTCATAAAATACTAAATATTTCACTGTGTAATAATATCAATGTAAAATGGTAGCAACAGGCCCCCAGCTGACTAGGTAACAGATCAGTGCTTCAGAAGTATTTGACACACCAAGCATTTTACTACCTTGGATTGTCTATCCTTCACAGCAGAAAGCATCTCTTCCTCTTTTTTCAACATATCCAGTAGATCTAGTGCCTGGGTTCAAATGGCACAAGATAAACATGAGAACAATGGAAATAGAAGTTTTAAACAGAAACTGCTAAGTACAAACCAACCTTACAGATTGCCAAAGATATGGTGGTGGTCCAAGCCTGTAAAATAAATAAATGAATGAGCAGATATAACTCATACTTCATAGAAATCACGATATTGCAATCACAAACACAAATTCTTTCAGGCATTTTGAAACAGCTAAAATCCATTTCATAAATCACAAGCCAGAGTCAAGTACATGTAAAACCAATACAGGTCCCAGCAACCAACTTTTAAGAACTTATCCAAACCCTTTAAACATACCCAGTGGGTGCTAAGTACATATGTTGTCCTGTCAGAAGTAAGAAGAATTTAAGCCTATATTGTGTGGAGCAAATGAATCAATTAAAACATATTTTTTGTTATACAGGCATGTAGCATATGCTCACAAAATAGTAGTAACAGAATACTAACAGTTTCACACAAAACAAATAGCAGGTCAGACACAAACCTCTCTTTCTTCTTCACCGTCATCATCCAATACTTCTTCCTCTCCCGCCTCAACAGGTGTGGACAGTGCAGCTGCTTTAGTAGAACGCCCACGCCGTTCCTTTCGCTCTTTTATTTCTAACAACTTTGATTCTGCAGCTCTCTGACGCTTGAACCTAGCAATCTGCACAACAGGATACAAACTTACAGTGCCTGAATCTATATAAATCATGTTATATAACTAAACTAACAAAAAAATATGAAGAAAAAATAACACCTTCCTAGCTCTCTGATCCACAACAGTTTTTGGTGCTCCTTCAATATAAGATTCTAACTCCTCTTTTGGGACCAGCTCCATTGCTTCACAAAATGAGATAAATTCCTACAAAAGGATGTCTTCACTAAGATTTGATTGAAATGAATATTTCAAAAGTTTAATTAGTAATGCTACGTATTATGTTGAATTGGCTGTTGATGAAAGGCGTTTCCTTTCTATGGATCATCATCTCTCACCTTTAACTTTGCCTGGGAAGCCTTTAGAATCTGTAACCTGTCCTCCTGTGCTATTTTTTCCATCAACTCCGCAAGATAAAATGGCACCTGAGAAAATTATGACATGAAATTAAAAGAATAGTAAAAGGCTATCAATTTCAACTGCTGAGTTATGTTTAACAATCAGTACTAATTAGAAGTTAAAACACTTGAAGTAAATATCCCATGGGCAGTGCATGCGTCCAGCCTTACCACATTATACATACTATTATGCTCGATTCAACTAATCAGTTGAAGAAATGCATAGTGATGATAGATTTCTTTCTAACCAACCACTAACCACTTTTCCATTAGTAATTGTTGCAAATTCCTTTATGTAAAGCACAGCAGGAAACAGTGTAAACAACCATTCCCATGATGAAACTTTTTCCATTAGAAAATTCACCACTAAATCCTTCTACAAGCTGAATAGATTTTGAGCAGAGTGCTTTTTGCAAAAAGAAGACATTTTCATTATCAAATGCACTTTATAAAAAGCAACTACATTCTATCAGAGAGTAAATACTGTCCTAAATTACTAAACTGACAGAATACCTTGCATGAAATCTACCTTCAATAGAGAATGCAATACAAATTCCAAACCATTCAAAACAAGAACTTTAAATAGAGGCACAACAAAAATTATTTTTAACTTTCGATGATGGTAATGAAAGAAACTTCACTAATCATTTTCCTCCATTTTGGATATGTTGTTAACACATTCTCAGTACGAATCAGTTGTAGTTAAACACATAAATTATCGTTTAACAAGTTTTGAGATCAGTAGAGTAGGATGCTTCACAATGAAGTATAATGCATTGGAAAGTACTGTCTGCACTGTTTGGGCACTGCAAATCGATATTTTATAATGGAGTGGGTATAGATTTAAAAATGTCAAGGTGGACCTCATGCAGAAAGATAGGGAAAAACAAAAAGTATAATAGTTTATTACGTTACGAGAAATTATTACATAGCATGCTCAGTGACTTGTATTTCACTCTAAAAGCATAATAAAGTTAATCAACCTCAACCCACATGTTTTGATGGATTGTTTAACCACTCTCAATGTACTTAATTTCTACGACTCTAGGAGTTTGAAAAACTGAATATGATTCGGGCCGTCCAAGAAAATCCATTCTATTAGCCAAAACACTCCTAAACAGACGGCTCTTTGGCTAAGAAGCAAAAACAACTCCAAACCACTACAGCCTGCTTTACTCTTCCAAACACGAACTAGATAATTCATGCTGCCACTATTTTCCACGAATATATTAAACAATCGCTTGAATTAAAACTTGACATACCTAAACTAAAACATATAAAAGGAGAAGAAGAAAAAGAATCAAGGGAAGGAAGCAACCATTAAAATTAGGTTTGGGAGAGAATAATGAGAAGTACGAACCAGAATGTACTTGAGATTGGCGGTACTGATATCCTCTTTGGTCTCGTTGGAAGAGAACAAACCTAGATTATTCACCATGTCCTCGCATCTATGCAGGGCCTGGCACCCCTTCTTCACAACCTCCTGAACCCCAAAAACGAAGCATGTCGAGTAAAGAACAAAAATCAGAAACAGAACAAAGGGGCGTGCAAATAGCGTACCTGGTCGACGGCGGACTCGGTGGCGGCGGCGTGGATCTTGCGAGCTTGCTCGAAGAGCGCCGGCAACGGCAAGTCCTCCATTATGCGGCAGGATTTGGATTCCCTCCGATGGTTGTTTGTGTTATTTGCAAATCTGAAACAGAGTTTAAGGAGAAAAATAGAACTATGGAGAAATATCGAGAACGAGAAAGAAAGAAGGGAACTTTCTCTCTTTGTTGTGTTGTATGTGGAAGGGTACACGAGTAAAACCTCGTCATTTCAGATATATAATATTCTCGCAATATTTTTTTTTTAAAATTTTATTTATTAATTTTAAAAAATTTAACTTGATCCTTAGAAAAAAAATCAATATAAGTTAATGTGACGTACTATTTTATCAACAACGTCGCACAAGGTAACATAATAACGCAATCTGGAAGTTTTGGACTTAACTCCTTACAACTCAAGGCAGTCATAAGAAAACAAGTTATAAAATTTAAGGGGAACATAAAAAAAAACAAGAGTCAAATTGATACATGGGCCGTAGCCTTAAAGAAAAGTCCAACAAGAAACTTCCAGTCCAGCCCAAGTGGACTATACAGCGGAATCGTCTCTCCCCTTGACCACGGTTACCTCTCGCATATGCTCTCATCAATAAATTGATGATCATCGCAAAGGTAGAGGAACAACATACAAAACAACCAACAAGAGAAGGGTAAGCTAGAGCCAACTATATTTTTATCATGCAATCAAATGTACCTTCATAGTTCAATATACATATACAATATACATCTACCACCCAAGCATGTGATAACCTTTCAATCAATACACTAAGACTCGACTCAACTCATCCAGATACAGATAGCTTGGTCGAATTCAGCGGATGCTTGCACTTGTGGTGGATACCTAGGCTCACTCCCGAGCTAAGTGTTACAAGTGTTACAATGAATCAATTTCCCTCACACACAAGGTTAACCCTTAATGAGTTTCAAGCCTCCTGCTACTCTCACCGCAGGAGTCAGTCCGCTCTAAGTGAGACTAACTAACTCCTTAGAGCATCAGGATGCAACCTTACCTTAAATCCTACCAGACCATATAGATGGGGCACCACCATGGACACCCACTAATAGGGGCCATGGGATTACGTCCCGACCACTGAAGCGCGATCCTAAAAGTCCCACCTAGAGACTCCAAGGAATTACGCACTGACACGGACCAATCATTCTTAATCAATCAAACGGATTTAGCATGCATACACACATATATACATATACATCACATACAAGTTCCTTATGATTCACTTCTTTCGTATTACCAGCCAAACCATATCAACTCATTATTCTCGAACTATGAATATGGAACTCCATCCCATATCATTACCATGCCACATTGATACCAACCCTTTCATGTCTCATGTCGAACTCATACCAAACTCATCATTACAATTCCATGAATCATCTCACACAAATATCATACTCACATCTTGTTAAAACTCATGAATCACACTCATACACCATCCCATTCATAAAGGTCATTCAATTCATATTCTTAAAGATAATACCCATACAAGCATATTGTCAACATTTGAGATCAAGGAAAACATTAGGGCTAGCCAATTCTCGCCCAGCTTCTCGCTCAGGCAGAAGGGTCTCGCCTAGGCGAGAGGGACTCTCGCTCAGGCGAGCTCCCTTCGCCTAGGCGAGAGCTCGACTCCCAGTACAGTGGCCTTGCACGCATTCTCGCTTAGGCGAGACTCTCCTCGCCTAAGCGAGACGTTCGCTCGCTCAAAAACGTAGTGGAAATTAACTTAGGCGAGCCCCTGTTAATCTCGCCTAGGCGAGACATGCTCGCTTGGGCGAGTTTATTAGTTCTCGCCACTGTTTTCACCTGCAGTAGACATATTGGCATACCCAAACAATGATCCAACTATTTCATACATCCATAACATCATGCAAAACTCAATCAATCACGAAATCTACACCAAACAACCACAATCACCCCAAACAATCAGGAGGGTTCTAGCTTCCCTTACTTCTAGCTTCCCTTACCTGGAAGGGTTTAATACAAGATTGGACAAGTAACGTAGAGCACAACAACTCTGAGTAGAGGCTTAGGAGCTGGAAAACAGTGGAACAAAAGGATAATAGGGTTACCACGTGAACTTTAACTGAACTCATGAAAATCAACTCGGAAAGGAAATCAAGGTTCAAGACCAACTTACGTGAGATGGAGCGAACTCTTAAGCTAGTACGAACGAGCGGAAGCTAAACCCTAGCAGAGCTCAATTTTAAGTGCAAAGGGGAGGATGACGGCTGATTTTTTTCTGAAAGTACAAGAGACAAGTGAGCTAGTGTAAGACCCACTAAATTTAAATAATTAAATAAATAATTATTTAATAAATGCGGGTAAAGGAAGCCTTTATGACAATAAATGTTAACCTTTATAACGTGGAAAAGTACTAGCTTAATTGGTTGAGAGTACTTTGATTGTATGAGAGGACTTGGGTTCAAGTCTTGTGTATGCCATTTGTGTTATTTTATTTTATTATTTTCGTTCTGATGATGTGATTGGAGCGTGATAAGTAGGATATAATCTTTGAAGTATGAATTTTATCATGAAAGATGACTTAGTTGAAATGGTTGTGCACTTGAATTGCAATTGTGTGGTGATGGGTTCAAACCTTGGCTTGGACAAGACAATAAACTTTCTTTTTATCAATTCTAGTTTTGGTAAGAATGTGAAGGGGCAAGAGAAACCCTAGCTAGAGGAGCAGTCAAGGGTGCTGGAAAATCAAATAGAATAGCAAATTGAATGGCAATTGAGGATAGTGAGGAGGGTGCTGGAAAATCAAATAGAATAGCAAATTGAATGGCAATTGAGGATAGTGAGGAGGGTTTTGACTGCATGTTTTATTTATGATTCATATGAAAATGTGTTATGGGTCATGTTGGAACTGTTAAATATTTGAATTTGGGTCTGGTTCACATTTTCTGGATTATGAATTGCCTGGCGGCCGGGAGTGACCCGCCAGGCGCTGTAGATGTTGCTGCTATTTTTCTCAATTTTGGTTGGATTGTTAGTGACGTGAGGAGGTCTGTATCGAATTGTTAACGTATGTGTATGTTTGGCTTAATGTGATTGGTTCTTAATGTTTCAATTGATGGAATTTCGTTGCCTTGTATGATATTAGGGTTATGATTCATGCTGGGAAAATTGGGAATGTTTAGGTTGAAGCATGTCTATGGAGAATGCATTGTTTATTAAAATTGATGTCAATATGATCAAGTATGAACTCTTTACAAGGTGTGCAATTGAAATTAAATATGAACAATGTTGTATGGTGTGTATGGGATTAGATGGGGTCACGATGAGGGTGGGAAACCTGGACAGCCTTGGAATTAGTATGCGCTGCCTGGCGGTACCATGACTACTGCCAGGCAACATCGCAGAGGCAGGAACCACATGTTTTTATTTCGAGTAGGACTTTAGTATGTAGTTAATTGCACCTATAGCATGTAAAATTATGTAGGTAAATATGGAATGTAAGACCCGAGAAATTTAAATAATTAATTAAATAATTATTTATTAAATGCGGGTAATACGAGTTTTTAAGATATTTAATACGGAGTATTATGATGTGGAAAAGTCCTAGCTCAAGTGGTTGAGATTATTTTATTATGTGAGAGGACTTGGGTTCAAGTCTTATATATGCCATTTGTATGTTATTTTAACTTGTGTATTATTTTAATATATATTTGAATGTGAGACGTGATAATGTAATCCTAAAATTTTAAGAATTATCATGAAACATGATTGATTAATTTGGTTGAACACTTGACTTGACAATTGAGTGGTTGTGGGTTCAAACCTGGCTAAGAACAAAATTAAATTCCTTTTTGGCTAAGTTTCTCTTTTTGCATGGTAATGAAAAGACATATAAACCCTAGCTGCAAAAGTGGCAGCCAAGAAAGGTAGAGAATAGCCATAATTGGAAAACGGGACTGCAGTTGAGAGTACTGGCAAGAGAGGATTGCAGAGGAGTCATTGGCGTTTTGGGAGAGGTAGAATTGAGTTTTGTGTGAAGAAGAAAAAGGAAACTCTTGGACATCATAAGGACCAGGGCTAGAGGACCAATTGGAGCGTGAATTTCAGGTAAGGGGAGCTACTTTGGGTATTTTGTAATGTGTATGAAAGAATGTGCCTTGCCATAATATGATTGCATGGATTTTCCCTTGCTTTTGCACTGTTTTTCGTAATTTTCTGGGTTTTCGCCCAAAAACCGCCTGGCGGACATGAGGATGCCGCTAGGCGACGCATCAGGAGTGACCTAATTACTGGGTTCTGTTATGAACCGCTTGGCGGGCCATGTATTTCCGCCAGGCGGTGTGAAGTTGTTCTTGGTTGTTTATGTTGTTTGGCATAAGAGTCATCACCATTTTTAGAAATTTGTTGGTATGCATTGTATGTGACTATTATGTGTTGTAATCGGAATGGAATTAGAAGTTGTATGAAATAAATTGCAAATCTAAACACTTGAGCTGTGAGTATGGAGTCTAACATCGAAGGGAATCAGAATTGTAGGGATTGGAATAAAGTTCGTAGGTGCGAGGAAGATTTCTGGGTTCCTGGAACAACAGGAACCGCCTGGCGGCAACCCATTGGCCGCTAGGTGCCATACCAGTGAGGCGTGGTGCTCTGATTCACGAAAAACGCTATTTTTGGTACTTTTCATGGAATAAGAACCCCCCGGCGCTAGTTTCATGCCGCCAGGCGCCACCGATTTTTTCTGGTCTGCGCAGTTTTTGTAAAATTGCATTTCCCGCTTTGTTAACCGTCCGATTTAGGTGAAATTTTGGAAGGTGTTTCACAATATGTTGTTCTTCACTTTGAACGGTGGAGATTTGAATTGGATGTCTGAAGAGGGAGATATACGTCACTCATGATTGGTTGTTGAATTCCCTAATAATATGATTACTAATTGATGATTAAATGTGATCAAGTGCTGGTATGACTTTGATTGGTGAATGTGTGTGTGTGTGTGTGTGTATGTATATATATATATATATATGCATGATTAATGAGTATGTTTTTGGTAGTGCTTGCTGAGACATGTTAAATATATGAACCTATATATGTTAGCGAATGTAAGATGTTATAAGTGTGAGAATAAGGCCACTATTGATGATATCATTATGACCGAGTGTTGTATGATCATGACGGGTTTTGGGAAAGTATGGGAACATGATAATTATACTTTAAATGTAATGGAATTGCGAGGGCATGTAGAATAAGTATATAACTTTCATTGTGTCTTTTGTGGGGTATATGAATTGTAAGCATGCAAAGGGTTGGGAAAATGAGAAGGGGAAAATAGAGTGTGTGTTGGAATTGATTTAAGAGGTAAGTATATATGAATTATAAAAGAGAGGAATGTGTGCTTATACTTGAAAGATGCATATGTGTTGTGATGTTGTTATTTGGAATATATTAATGTGTATGTTGATTTCTGGATGTTTGAGAATTAAATGGTTGAATTCTAGGAAATGAATTAGAGTACCTAAAACCAGTAGTGTCACATTACTGGTGTAGCGCCTAGCGCTGTAGACTGAACCGCCAGGCGATAATGAAACAGGAATGTCTTGTACGTTGTGGCGCCCGGCGGTGATGTGGAACCGCCAGGTGGTCTGTATTGTCATTTCGCCTAGTGGCACTTATGCTATGTTAGGCGATAGTGTAGTGGCAGGGTGCATTATGATATGTTTTGCATGGTTTGTTGTGTTGGTCCTCGTCTGGGATATGCTTGATGTTGTCATGAGTGGGTAGGTTCATGACTGATGATAAACACGTAATGATATGAGCGGGGAGGTTCATATCCTATTACTCTCGTGTGGAAATACGAGCGAGGTAGGTTCGTATGTTTCGTGCTCACACTTGAGAGATGTTGCGTGCAGGGAGGTACGTAGTTGGTGGATCACGTATGTTGGACTACGGGCGGGTAGGTCCGTAGAGTTGGACTACGAGCGAGGATGTTCGTAGAGTTGGACCACGAGCGGGCATGTTCGTGGAAGCATTGGAATCCCTAAGACCAGCTTGAGTATGTACCTTGTGTAACGTAGTGTGCTTTTCTTGTTTTCGTTATCATGTTGTGATGTGAGACTTGGATTAGGGGATGTTGTGCCATGAGCGGGTAGGTTCATGGATGGTGGTGAACACATGATGATATGAGCGGGGAGGTTCATATCCTATTACTCTCATGTGGGGATACAAGCGAGGTAGGTTCGTATGTTCCGTGCTCACACTTAAGAGATGCTGCGTGCGGGGAGGTACGTAGCTGGTGGATCACGTGTGTTAGATTACGGGCGGGTAGGTCCGTAGAGCAGGACTACGAGCGGGGAGGTTCGTAGAGCAGGACTACGAACGGGGAGGTTCGTAGAGGCAGGACCACGAGCGTGCAAGTTCGTGTGAGCATCATAAACCCTGAATCCGAGACTAACTATTTATGTGTTGTGAAGGTTGAAAAGCATTAAGGATTAAGGTCTTGGCCTAAAATTAACTAGAATAAAACAGATGGGTGTATCTTATTTTTTTTTATTAACTTTTATGTTAACTGTTTATGAGCTCACCCTTTCTGCTTGTGTTTGACGATGATCGTGTAATGCGTTACATGGGAGCAGATGATGTTGTAGGTGGTGCTGGTGAGGCATAGAATCAGAGAGAGGGTTAGCTGGGAAAAACTTTTACTAGCATTTTATCATTATTGTTTTTATGAACTTTGTAAACAGTATTTTACTGATTTGTGAATTTGGATACTATATCGAAGTTTCATAAATTATGGATTTTTGGATAACTTTCGATCAATAAATGTTTTAAAATTTCCCGCATTTTTGGGAAACGAAGTATGATAAATGAGGTTTTCATCATATTTTTTTTTATTACTTAAATTAGTAATATCCGACCGGGATATTACATGGAACGTGAGAATAAAACTTGACAGATAAGGGAATTGACTATAATTGTTGAAGGGGTAAACTGATTTGGGTCCAATTATGTGATAATGGGGATATAAGCATTAAACTCTATAAGAATTGTATGTTGGAATAGGATAAGGAATGCATGTACAGGAGAATCAATGATTTGGACACTATAAGAGGGAATTGGATGATTATAGATTTGGGTCAAATAATAAAATGACTTATATGAAAGGTAAAGTGCAAATTAGGTTTAGTAAACAGGTCTGGATACATGAAACTTATGTTTATTGGGGGTGTGGCTAATATGCTACATTGTTTGTGTTATCTTAAGAAGTGTGTGTGCAACATTGGTAGTTATTATTTGCATGATTGGATGGTGTGGATGATAATATGGTATAGAATTGTGCTTGGTGTGACACTTGAGCAATACATTGGTGTGTGGTATGAATTAGGATCTTTGATATCTGTTGAAAGTGTCAAAAACCAGTAGCCTTGCGCTACTGGTATGGCGCCTGGCGACGGAGCGAGCCGCCAGGCGGTAGAGTCTCAAACAGCGACAGTGGTCACTGGCGCGCAGGGCGCCTGGCGGTAGGGTGAGTTTCGCCAAGCGGGGCAAGGAAGCAAGAGGCCTGGAAGGCGATGGGCGCCTGGCGGCGCGAGTTGGAAGCGCCAGGCGGTGACGGAACACTGTGATATTGTGCTAGTGCTTGGCACCTAGCGGTGTGAGATGCTCGCCAGGCGGTCTGGAGCTAAATTCCGCCTAGCGACGTGAGATGCGCACTAGGCAGTTTTGGTCCAGTGATGGTGCGCGAGGAAAGTTTTCTATACCGCTTTAAGGTATGATCATGATGTGATGCTTTGGCTGGGGGCCTAGTTACGAGTGCATCTTGTATTGGGGTAACACATGACCACTCTAGGTTGTAGCCTGGTGGTTTAGGAAGTCCAGTGAAATGTGTGGGTTGTGGCTCGTACGACGAGGTTTCGGATGATTGCCCTCTTCAGAGGATTCTGATAGAGATTTGGTAGTTTGGGAACAACTACAAACTTATGTTTGTTTTGGGGAACTCCACTTGGTGTCATAGTGAGATGCTGTGGCAAAGTTATTCCCACGTGTGGACTATCAGGTGGTGGCCTGTAGTCTAGTCGGAGGGGTGAGTAGACACTTGTGCAGCAAAAATCGATCATTGATCTCTCTCAAAGGGTATAGAAAGGATAGACGCCTAATGCAAGTGTTGGAAATGGAGAAGACAGGGATAAAGAGAGAAGTATACTAACCCGGGTTTAAAATGTTTAGATGTTGTATTTAATTGTTATTGTTGTTAGTTTGGTTTATTTTAAAATGAGCTCACCCTATCTGTATGTGTGTGGCGATGATCATGTAACTTGTTACATGGGAGCATATGTTGATGCAGGTGGGCAGACTGAGACATAGAGACGGAGAGAGGACCCCTTTGGGAGTTTTACTGATTTTTATTTTTGTCATTTTATGGATTTAATGTAATAATTTTTATAGACACCTATATTACATTTCGGTTTTGCCGCGCTTTATGATTAATTGATTTGGTGCGTTGGACTTTAAGTTTAAATTTCTTCCCGCATTTAGGAATTTGTTCCTAATAAATGAGGTTGTTTAGTTAAATTTTATTTGTATTTATTTTATAAGTAATTTCCGTTTAGGACGTTATAGCTAGGGTAGACTTAGGTCTGTTTTCCTCTTTTTCGGCCAGCCCTAAGACCAATAGTTTGGGACAGCCTTTTAAAACAAAGGGCATACAAAAAAGTAGGTCTTACCGTTAACACTATTAAGTGAATGTTTTGTTAGGACATATGGAATGCTAACTAACAACCCAGGAATTGTTTCTTACATTAAAAAATCTAAAACATAACTATCATATAACTATTAATTTTTCATTGTTAAATAATTCATATCCATTCTATTTCTAGTAAACTAATTTTTTAAAAACTTCATGATAACCATTATTTATATATTTAGAATTGATTATGTAATAATATTTACTATTATTAATTAATTAAAAATTAAACTTCCTTGTCCAACCTTTCAAGTTTCAAATTGAAGAAGCTTACAAGGTTATTTAGAACAGAATGTTTGGATCCAGATTAAAGTATTTCAGGTCTTTTGTAGGATTTATTTTGCAGTTTGGTCATTATTTGATGATTTTTTTTTTCATTTTTTGTTGTTTTGTTATTGTTTGTTTTATTTGTTATTATTCACAAATTAAATATTAATAAGATTTTTTATTTTTAAGTAACTTTCATCGTTGTATTTACTGCTCTCTAAAATAAAATATATATGTGTTAACTACAAAAAATTACAAAATTACAAATTATTTTTGTATTGATTACAAAAAATAACTTTAACATGACCAAAATGCAAAGTCTAACTTAATAAAAAATACGTCCGTGATCTTTTATTTGCGCGTTGGTGAGCCTACCTGGCTCACCATAAGTGAGCCAAATCAAAAATCAACACGTATTGAAATTTGTAAAAATATTTCAACTCAATCCGATTCGAAGCCGTGATGAGCTGAATTGACTCGCAGGTTCCAACTCATTTTGACAGCTCTATGCAAAATCATATCTTAATATTATGATTGTTGTGTATCAAGTTACAATAGCATTCATTAAACCACATATATCTCTTAACTAATATTAAGTTTGAAAATATTTATCAACAGTGAGGTTCTTGAATTTTGTTAAAGAGAAATTTATTATTTTTTGTAAGTTATAATAGCATTTGCTAAATCACATATATCTGTAATATTAAGCTTTGAAAATATTTATCAACATGGTTGTTGGATTATGTTAAGGATGACAACTTGGTATTTTTGTTCCACTTATTTGGAGTACTTCTTTTTTGTGATTTAAGACGCAAAGTCCAAACTATTTTAAGTACGTATTACATCAATCACTTGTTTTTTTTTTAATGAAATTGAGAATGTGAATCTTCAATATTTATATTATTTCTTAATTTGCATGTTTATTCATTTCTTATTTTTCATTCTTTTTCATGGAATAATATACTACGTCTTATAACTTATATGGTAGAATGGTAATCAATGTTTTGTTTTAGAATTCATGAATTTCTTAATTTGAACATTTGTTCGTGAAAGATTTATAACTTACATGGAAGAATGACAATGAAAGTTTGGTTTCAAAATATTGCCATGCACTTAAATTTAAATATGTTTATATGACTGGGTTTTGCATCACTTAAATAATCACATTTGTCTAACAAGTTGATTTCTTTCGTTCTTTTTATTTTTGCCTAAATTAATATTGTATGGTGGAGATGAATCGGTGAATATTTTATATTAAAAAAAAGGTGAATTCCATTGAAGAAGAGGGGATGACGATCATTTAAATATCAAATTCAGATCATCCCTTCGCATGCTTATATTGAAGAAACCTCGAATTCAAAATTGTTTGATAAATAATATTATTATAAAATATATAAAAATAGTAAAGAGTGCTCTTAACTATTGTATTAAAAGTATAGATATTGCAATTACAAAATACACAAGCATATAATTCAAAACATAAACAATCAACACAAATTTCATACAAAATGTAATTATTATAGGTTTCACTAAGAACGTTCCTCTTTTGACTTCTTTTTTGTAAATAGTCTCATTTTGACCTCTACCAACACTACATCTATAATCCTATAAAGCATCTTCACATCGATTATCAGAGTTCTTCATTTCCTTCAAACCTACAATACCAACTATTTTACACAATTTAATCGTCCTACGATCCATTTTCTTTGTTGCAAATTGGCTATGCATAATTATTAAGACATGAAAGAGAAATTGATTTGACGTTGAGGAATGAAATTGTTGTAGTCAAATTTGTTTCTAGAATTTGTCAACCCATTCACTTTTGTTGTGTGTGATGTTAAGGTTCATTCAAGGTTAAAATCATGTAACCTAAGACAATAAGGATGTCTTGAGGAACTCGGAGGTGGAGAGAAGTTTGTAGACTTTAGGTTTGACCAATTAGAGGAATTTGAAAAGAAAAAAGAGAAGATGGTTACTTGAGAACGATGTCCACAAAAAAAAGAGTCAAATATTTATTATAGGAATTAAATTATTAGAATTCAATAGAAATAGTTAATGTCGGTGTACGCTCACTAAAACACAATAATTTCAACCAAAGTCTCTCTCAAACTATAGTCCTAAAGTTTTATTTGACAATTCATAGAAAGAAAAAAAAATCAGAATTACGAGACAACCTATTGTCTATTATTAAGATGAAGTTTAGATACGATTGCTATTAATTTTGTATGATATTATTTGCGGAAATTTATATGCTAAATAAGATGTGGTCGCACGCAACACAATGAAATGAAGCAGTATCAATGGTGTTGTCATTTAAACACAGGATACGAAGAAGTTAGGTAGCATTAAGATATACGCGTACATACTTTAAAAAAATTAACTCATCTGTTTCGTTTAATGAAAAAACGCATTTTTCTTGCTATCTTTTAATCATTACTTTAATATTGTGGATGAACAAATGAAGAAAATAACTAGTTTTGCTGCTTTTTTTTCCCACAGCCCATACTTTCAAATCACACATTCAATTATTTTCGTGCATTATAAATTGCGATTTCCTAATGATTTATAGTTATTGTTTGTTAACATATCATTCCTTAATTAGAGAACAAGGTGTCGGCAAACTACACTTTGAATATATTTTAACATCGTCGCAGCTATAAGTTGTTAACGTACTTGTAAAAGATAGTAGATATATGTTACATCCCTTTTAAATCTAGGAAGAATAAACAAAAACTTTACACCATGGATCTATTTTGTGGAAGGAAAACGACCGATAATAAATAAAATGAACAGAAACAAAATAATAAATACAAAATACAGTGAAAAAAAAAGTAGATAAAAAAAAATATAATAAAGCTAACTAAATAAATTTGTCATACAATTATTATCACATCCTGGATTTTGTTTTGTAGATTACCATCTTAAAATTTTTCCACTTGATTAGAGAACAATAACAGCATATGTGTACAAGTTTAGTTTTTCCATATCGGAGGAGAAAAATCATTTCCCTCTCTTGGAAATTGGTACCATAAGCACCAAATGATGCATGATTAGTTAGTTGATTATATATTTTAAGCGATCTGCATAATATTACAGGCATTAACATGAAAGAAAAATGAAGAAAAGATAAAGTTAGATTGAGATTAGATACTGATGTCAAACATAAGACTTCATCAATAAGGAAAAGGGTATTTACACAACACTGCAAAAGTTAATCAGATCATGGTATGGCTCAGACGGTAATGTGTAATGTTCATTGGGGTGCCAACTTGGCGCAATAATTGAGATTTTTTTTATTTCTTTTCCTAAGGATTTGTTAGATAATTAGTAATTTAACCAAGCTTGGATCCGCTTGCAACGTGTTGGATAGCCATGTGATGGCACCAGAAACCGAACCCATTTGTCAATGTGACGGCACCTGAAACTGAACCCATTTGTGGATCATGGACCAATGTAAGAACACTTCCTAAAAGATGTCCATAGTTGGACACATGAATGTGCCAGCACAGAAATTCTCACTCCCCAGTCCCACCACACCGACCCCATAGCTAAACTTTTCCTTTCCTCATCTCATTTGGGTTGGTTCAGGAGAGCTCAAACTTTCAGTTTTTCTACCACAAAAAGATTTCTTTGTTTCTGCTCTATCTCACTATGCTATGAAAGCTACGTATAGAATCCCAACCTAACCTAACCCAACCTTAACATGTGCTTAAACTCACCAATCAGACATTTCCCAATATTTTTTACAATTTTAATTGTTGACCCTTTTACAAATCACAGAACTGATCTTGCAGAGAAATTAACCCTCTGACAACTGAGACGATCATAGATCCCTAAATTGGTAGGAGATACATGAGATTTACACTCTTCTGCAATTTCTAAAACAGATTTACATCCTCCACATGAAACAATCACATCTACCAAATCTCAGAGCAAATAATTGAAGAGATAAACCTTAAACGAAGCTGAAGCTGAAGCTAAAGTAACAACAATGTTAAGCAAGTAAAAAAAAAGGTATATGATAACCAACACCTGGAATATGTGATCTTGCACAATTGAGCACGCCGGTGATAAGTTAAGATGATCTTCATAATTGATATGCAAATCCCATTAAGAAAAAGAAGGAAATTCCCAAAGTGGAAAAAAAAAAAAGAAGGAAAGAAACAAACAGAACCCCCCAGTTACATACATATACATAACAGGTATGCATGCATGTTTATGCCCTGCAGTCTGCAACTTTGTCAAGTGTGAATTAAAAAGAAAAAAACAAGAAGCTAAGAATCCCCAAGTAAGGGACAAAAAAACCGAAGCCGAAAGGAGAACGAGAACAAGAACAAGAAGGAGAACCTTTTTTTTTTAATTTGTTTGACTAGGTCATGCACTTGAAGCCGCTACAGACCCACAACCAGATGAGGAAGAGGACGGCACAGACGAACAAATCGAGGAGGAGGAGGACCCATACGTGTTTCTTCCAGACGTGTTTGGCCTTGGAGTGGCGGTCGAGGGGCTGGTGCTTGAGCGGCGGGGAGAGGGTAACGTCGTCGGAGACATCGAGCGTGGCGGGGGCATCGTTGGGCCTCTTCTTCTTCTTGAGGCCCTGGGGAGGAGGGTTGAGCGGGGGTTCCGATCTGAGGCCGCGGTCTTGGGAGTCGTTGGTGAGGGCGTGGTCGAAGATGGAATGAAAGTGGGGCTGAAAGGAGAGAGGGGTGAAGTTGAGGTGGGGTTGGGCGGAGGAGGGTAGGGTTTGGCGGAAGGAGGAGCGGATGCGGTGGAGGAAGGGGAGGGTTTGGGATTTGAGGAGGGTGTGGTGGGAGATGACGAAGAAGACGAAGGGAGGGTCGATGAGGAAGGTGTAGCTGCGGTTGTTGACGGTGTGGGAGTAGATGGTGTGGTTGGGCGGGGCTTGGGCCACGCATTGGGCCGCTAGGGCTTCCATGTTCGGCTCCTTCTCGCTCTGGTGCTGGGCCAGAATGGTGTCCGATCGAGCAATGCAGGCGTAGTGGATCAATTCCGGATTCGAAATCATGGCAATTCAATTCTTCTGAGGCTGGGATCAAGAATTTTGATTTAATTTTTTTTTTTTAATTTAATTTATTTTTTTCTTAGAATCTGAATGATTAGGGTTTTGGTTTGGGCATGGAGGTTACTAAAAATGAGGAGTGGCGAGGGTAGGCGATGATGCGATGCACCGCGCCCAACCACACCGCATACCGAACTGTCCTTCTCCTAACCTCTAAATTACCAACTTCTCCTTCTCCTCTCTTGTCCCACCTTCTTTCGTTTCTTTCTCTTTTCCACTTCTCTCTATTTTTTATATCTACCATCATCGAACACCTAAATCAACTGCACATAAACATAAACTACCCCCTACTACGCCAATCTTTCAAAACCAATTTACATTATCATTTAATAATAATAACAATAAACAACTATGTCACATGTTTCACCATCACGATTCCAGTGTTACCATATTCAACAAAATAGTAAATGTATAATACCAATTTCCTTTCAATGCAATGACTAAGTATTAACACACACTTGTTTGTTCCCAAATAACCGCTCGCATGAGAGCAAGTAAAACTTTTGTGTTCAAAAATAGTTCTTGTTCTCTCTGTCTCTCTCTCGTCGCGTATATATTTTATTTTTAGAGAGAACTACACCTGTTCTACTTTTAGAAAGGAATTTAAATATAGAATAAATGATGTTGGACCAATTTTAGATTTATGGGATTTGAAGATAAGAGAATAACTATGGTTCTATTGTTTGGTTACACACCTCTTCACAGTATATTGGATTAGATTAGGTTTTATATGCATAAATTATGGATGAATAAAATTGTGAATGTCTGCAACTAGTTTTGATTCATTTTTTTAAATCACTCAAATTAAATGTTTAAATTCAATTCAATATAAATCTAACCCAAATCAATTTTTTTTTCAGTTTCAATTGATCTTTGAAATTTTTTTTACTTAAAAATTGTTATTTTTTTAAGAAAAATATTTGAGAAAAAATTTGTTGAATGAATAATTGTTTTTTAATAATTATTATCATATTCATAATTTGAATTCTCTTTTCAAATATATAAATAAATTATAATAGTTAAAAACTATAATAAAAGTAAAACAACCTTTACAAATTATACTCATGTATGTTTTTTAGTTGCTTAACTAATTCAAAATATATAATGTTATATTTAAATACAATAAGCAATTCATTCCTGTTACAAATAGAATATGAATCTGAAAAAATATAAATCTAAAAAACATAAAGAAACCAAATTTTAATAATTTTAAAGTTTAAATTTAAGTTATTCGTTTATACTCATAACGCCCAAAATGAAGTTTTACATTTCATATCCAATAAAATCCAACATGAATGTTGTCATTATTTATCTTGTTCATACTATTTCTCAATGCTAAAATCATAACTTTGCATATTTTTAATTAAGTTTAAATGTTTACACACACACACATTAAAACAATATGAAATTAAAAAAAAATTCATAAATTTAATTAAGTTATATAAAAATCTTAAATACCAAATGTACAACAAAAATTAACAAATACTTAATTAAAATAATCAAATTTATGAGATATTTAAACCTTAACTAAACCAAAAAATATTAGATATCTTCAATCCCCACAAGTTTCGTTGCAAAAACCAGTTATATATGACTAACGTATATCTTAAAGTTTTAACTTCAACCCTTTGGATAATTGCCAAATGAATTAGACAAAAATATTCCATAAATGACTAGGTTGCAGGCCACTAGGGATTTGCCTAAACGATTCTAACGCAAAAGTGGGTCAGCTTCTGGATGATACCGAATAGATGCATGCACAAGACACAGTTTGACGCATCTTACAAATCATGTCGGTCACTCGTAATTTTTCACACTTTTAACCAGTGCCAATAAACACACATTCTCACGTGGCATACATTCCAATGTGTCCCATCACCTGTTCTACAACCCTTTTGTAGTACAAAAACAAAAAGGTCAAAAACTTATAGCAGCACTATCCATTGGCGTGGTTACAAATTAGAGTTTCGATCAGTGTAAAAAAAGTCCTCCATACCTAACTAGTGACTTTATGTACCCTTTATCACTTAATTATGAGCATCATAATCCTCTAAGTAGCCTGGTATTGAAGAAATCCTTGCGTGGATCATTTATTCATCTTCATTTCAGCAATAGGGAGGGTCGATGAATGCCCACTCAATGATCTGTTCATACTGAGTAGCAGCATTTACCCATGTGTAGTCTTTTGTCATGCCTCTTATCATCAATCCCTGCCACGAAGACTTGTGTTCTTTGTATGTTTGAATGGCATATCTTAGAGCCTGCCAAAAGTAGTAAAAAAGTTAACATCATGGTCACAAAACAGGTGAAACAATGTTGTCAGAACAAAAAAATAAGAAAAGTTAGCAAATAGTTCCACGTTCCAACATGTCCACCATGGTACAGATTCCTTGATGTTTTAGTAACTTCATATGGCTGTTTTTAACATCTAGAGGCCGACACAAGATTCAGAAAACCAACCCAATGATAGGAATGCCAAATACAGATTCATGATCCCTACCAAGAACCATTTCATCAGCTATAGTAAACTAGACCAAGCAGCATGCCATGATTCTCAGTAGACCAAGGGTAGGAACCAGATGAGCTCAGACAAGTTTACATAGGTTTTGATAGAAATAATGATTATCCATACATATACAATGTGCAAAAGACATTACATAGAATCATCAAGATTAAATATTAAGATGCTGTTAAAGTATGCTTAATATAAAAACAATGAATTTGAATGGCAGGAAATCAAGCTTACCGCTAACATGCTCTCCTTTGTTAGTGGAGAAAATGTCCACCTGTCAGTGAAGTTCAAAATAAAGTCAAACAATATATGATGAGCATATTCATTTTTTGTATTATTAAGAAAACATTGCAATGGATATTAGAAGAACAAAACATCAAAGCTCATAGACAACATACCCAGTGCTTTCAGCTTTGCCCTCTTCAGTAAACGGATTAAAATTGTGAACAGTGTCCTGAATAAAGAGAAAGGCGTTAAGGCAAAGAAATCATGTTGAACTAGTCAATTTCTTATATTTTCTTGACTTACTCTTAGGCCCCCAGTTTCATGAACCACGGGTATAGTTCCATATCTCATTGCATACAACTGATTCAGTCCACAGGGCTCGAATGCAGATGGCATTAGCAAGATATCACAGCTGACAAACCAGGAATACATTAAGAAGCATATTGATGTAGATTCAGTATGGAAAATTGTAATGGCCTCAAATTTTTGTATAAAGGATTCATAAATATTTTGATTACCCTGCAGTTATTTTATGAGATATTGGAACATTAAATCCCACCCAACCCCGAAATTTATCTCTATAAGTTGACTCTGTTGCTCTCATCCAATCTTCATAAATAGGGTTTCCTGAACCAAGCATTACCTGCGATAAATAACAAGAGACTGTCAACCATATAGGAGGATCACAAACATACAACAATTCCCCATAACTCACAAGTTATGGCCTCAACTTATCTCAAATGAAATTATTGAGGTTGTATTTGAAAAATGATCAATACTCTACAAGTATTTATTTTATGACAAGTATCAAGATGTTAAAATTTTAGTTTGTACATTCTGCAATGTCTCAAGATATATTTTATACTCTACAAGTAAACAGCCTATCATTTAGATATCACCACGCCTATTTGCCACAACATGTGTTCATAGAACAGATAAAATAACTTACAAATTGAACATCAGCTTCCATGAGCTCTGGCATTGCCGAGCGGATCAAGTCGATACCTTTCTGGTAGTCCAGTCTTCCAATGAACCCAATCTGCAAGTTTCAGCAATAGTCAATACCAGAAAGACTGAGCACTAATTATTCATGGCAGATAACAAACTTACCAATGGACAATCAAGCCTCACTGGAAGACCCAATTCCTGCTGCAAAGCAAACTTGCATTTGGCCTGTACATTACAAATAATTATGATAAAACAATTTCAGCTAATAAGATAAGGAAGGGTGACAAAGGGAAAATGTAATACCTTCCCGGAAAGGTCATCAACAGAGTAGTTGAAAGCAATATGTTTATCACATGTTGGATCCCATTCAGTGACATCAATTCCATTTGTGATCCCTAGTCAATAATAGAATTGTAATGAGTTTGAGCATCAGGGCACATTATTGAGTAAGGAATTGACAATATAGTTTGTTTTGCTTTCGAATTCACATGCATTGACTCAGAACTACTTGCACAGCTGAAAGCATTAAACATCATGAAAAAAAAAAAAGAATAATGACAAAAGAAGCTTCTGGACTTTGTGGTGTTTAGGAAAATAACAATTCCTTTTCTACTGATATTATAAATTTGTGAAATCAAATTGTGATATTATTATGACAATAGATTAGAGCTACTTTCAACAATTTCCTATTCAAAATACAGGCCAGTATCATTACAACAGATTCTATGGCACAAATCAAGACAAAACATTGCCAAACAAATAAACGAAAACTCAACTTTGTGAGTACAAATTAGCATTTGCCAAACAAAAAATTCCTGCATTAGATATACTAATCAACTCAGTAGAAAACTTCTAGTCACATCAGTGCCTTGTGATACTAGTTATTTGCCATCAAATCGAGTAAACATAAAATACTGCTTTGAGCTTTCGAATAGAATTTGATTCAAAACAGAGAAAAAAAAATACTTAAGATATGCATTGCTTGTAAAATTGAGAGGATCAAAAGGTTCCTGTTTAACAGGAATAGCAAAATTTACTAACCACCCTATTAATTAGTTTTCTTAAGACATTGAAATAAAGCTACTTTTATGAGTGTCAAACTGTCAGCAACGTTGAGGTTAAGCTTATAAAATATGCAATATGAAACTTCATAGGAGATAAAATTTGCACTGAATATAATTATTTGGCCCAAGCTTGGGTTTAACTTTCTCATAGAATTAGTGTTGCTTTGGGAGTATAAACCACATGTTACCGACTCTAAAATTTCAGTCATAATTAAATCTTTCAAAGGATGAGCTTCAGAATTTATGCCATAAGAAAGATAATGTTAAAAAAAACATACCATTGAGAATACTTTTTCGACTATTTAATATGTCATGTAGACCATATCCACCTTCACCGGTAGTTATCTCCCAGGAATAGCCCTGGAAAAGAGAGGCAGATCTTTATGCATTGCATATCATTACCTAGTAAATACGAGACACTTGTCTTTCTATATTGTTAATTTGTTAGATATCATGCTGATGTGTGGTTTTAACTTCAGGGTGGGTGGTAAAGAAATACCCAATATTTGACACGATAAAACAGAAGAGAGCAGAATATGTAGTTTGCGGAATTAGGACCTTGCTCACTGTCACAATCCGGTCAGCTGTAACAACAGCACCTTTTAGAAAGTTGACAGCTTCACCTGTGTCAAGAGCATGCGTCCTTGCCCAATTAGGGAACACCCATTCCAGTGCTCCATACCATTCTGCAGGTAGCCCCAAATTACCGTATGTAATTGCAGGTTCCACTCCCTGACATATGATTTTATCAGCCTCTTTGCAGATATAAATGACTAAACATTACATTACAATCTTCCGGAATTAATATCAATATACATTATAATTGACAAAGCATTGTGGAACCTATTTGTAGCATTACATATCAAAGACTACAATATTTTCCAAGACTGTCCACAACACAAATTAGCATCTTTGATTTGCATGCACACTGCCACAATCATGTTCAAATCATTCATTTCAATGTGACAACAACCAACAAAACTGTATTTTACATGTTAATAAAGTCCTTACACCTAGATACAAGTAATAATCTCAGTTTTTAACAACGAACTTATCATTATTGGCTATTCAGGGTCCATCTTTCGTATTTCTAGCATGTGACTTAATGAACACTGATAAGAGGCAGCCAATCTGTCATCTAGATGGTAAGTATAAAATAGAACTTATAGAGACCCTTGTTTTGTTGGTGACAATTGAAATGTCATTTTGAAAACAGAGAGATTAAAGCATGATGTTATTGCGCTGCTCTTAGTAATATCTCTATCTAGTAAAATAAAACGAAACAACTTACCTGATGTGCTATATTGTGTATCACTAATATACTGCGAGCATCCTTATATACCCCATGTGGACGATACTTCGCTGCCAAAAGTCTGCACCAGAATCAAGTACTAGTCTCATCCTCAGTAAGACAATAATATTTTCTTGGATAAATCACAAGAAGCACCAATGGAAACTTTAAAATGTGAAAGCCACATGCCATAATGAAGCGTAATTATAACTAAATGGACAAATTACACTCACCACCTAAGGGATGCTTAAACTACTTTTCCCACTCCCATAATTTTAAAAATTGTACTTTCCCTCCTTGAGTGACGAAACAAGCTACACTTTAGTTCATTTTAACATAAGCAACCTTCTTAGTGACTGTGAGCAACTATGAACAAGCCTTCTAAGGACATTTTCTTTCCTATTCAACTTTCAGTGGCACAGAAAGCTAGTTACGAAGAAAACTCTAATTACTTTTAGGTTTTTATAAGATGAAATGAAGTTTTAGACATCCCTGTAATGGTTTTTTATGATGCTGAGAATCCCAGAGGGAAAAAGGGTCCCTAAGAAGTTTGTTTACATTACAACTGAATGGATTAAAGTATGGCACATCTTGATCTCTTGAAGGTAGTGCAATTGAAGCATCTGTGATGAGAGGAGACCATAATTCATCTAATTATAGAAAGGGAAATGAAAATTTCCAAAATAAAGACCAAATTGCATGACTTTAGTGGAGCCATTGAAAGAAAGATAGTCTTGAACAAGGCAAGTGTATTTGCTCTTTTATTTTTTTAACAAAGAAAAACATTGACAGAAATAATATGGTTGGGGAAAAACACATTGTATTTCTTCATTTGCAAAAGAATAGAGAGGGGGAGAAAAAGAGAGACTGGTAAAACGGTGGATAAAGTTAGGAATGCATACACTGGAACTAGGCTGGCATGCCAATCATTAGCAAGGAATAAACATTTTTCTCCATAAGTGAACCCCCCTAATGGAAGCACCAATGGCGCTTCACATGCTGCATGGGAAAGTAATGTGAACCGAAACTGTAAAACCAAATAAGAAAGAAGTTAATCATTATTCTTGAATGTATAATGGTAATATAGCATCAAAGCTAGAATTAACAAGAACAAACCTGATTATCCCCAAAAGTCCCAAACATGTCTCCATACGGATTCCCTGGTCTCTGGAACGAGGGGTGATCCACAAATACCTGAAACAAGGTTGCAACTCTAAGCATCGTCGACTAAGAAACAGAGTAGATCCTAGGATGTAAGAAGTCAAATGGTTATGGACAACTCAATAGTAACAAAAGCCTAAAACCAAAAATTCTAGACATCATACCCAATCAACCCCTTCCCTATACTCGTGGAAAAAGCCAACTTCATGAGCACCTCCAAAGCACGACACTTTGGTGCGTCGACCCAGATCGACTGCCCCAGCAAACTTAGCATCTGCAGAAGTACCATGAATATATCTGGGCGTGACAACCATCACACGGTGCCCGCGAGCCGCCAGAGCAATTGGCAAAGAGCCACAAACATCAGCAAGACCACCTGTCTTGGAATATGGCGCAGCTTCAGCAGTCACAAAAACAATGCTGTAGCACACTCTAGTCTCAGGTTCCTCTCCACCTGTTTCCTTAATCCCAGGTATTTCAACGTCGCTAATAGACTTTTCGTGTGACACACTCATAAACTCGTCAAGACCTGTGACAGTTTCAAAAACTCTTCAAGACCAAAAAATAACATCCCCTAAATGAAACTAGATGGATGCAACACTATTCTTCAATTGTCATCGTAACATAACACTGATACACCATATTCCCAATCCCATTAAAAAGCAGGGGAGTTTAACTAACTTAATGGAATTAGAACAAGCCCAGAGAGATTTTCCCGTGCATGAAATGAAAATATGAGTAAAAAAGAAATCTTTTTTAATATGGGAATGAAAAAGTAATGAAAGAAAGAAAGGTATCAAACCAGTCTCAGGAAGCAAGCGGAAGCCAACGAGATAGCCAAAATCGTCGGTTTCTTTGGCCAGCACGAGACCTCTATCATCTTTGGGGGCAGTGACAATTTTCTCTTCAAAGGCGAAGGGTCCGTCTTGCGAAGCAGCGGCACCACCGGTGTGAGCAGAAAACGATCGGAAGTTGAGATTTCTAGAATTTGGTATTAACGGAGGAGGGAAACGCAGTTGGGTTATTGATGGTGATGATGGGCGTGGATGGAGAAGTGGAAGAGCATGGAGTTGCAGAGAGTCCATGAGAAGAGAAGTCTGATGCAAGAGGGAAGGGATCGTGAACCACAAAGGAAAGTTGGCGGAGAAAAGAACAAAAAGAGGCTCTGAAACACTACACACACTTCATCACATGACGTGCAACTTAGGCTTGGAAAGAGGGAACATACGATACGATACGACGAGTCAGATCCAGAAAAAGCGCCAAAAACCCATAAACAACCGTGGACGATTTCCTTTTTTTCCATTTTACACGAGTAAACATGAGTAACGTGTGATAAATTATCACTACTTTTAGGTTAATTATATTTTAATAAAGAGAAATTTGTTACATTTATTTAACTCTATCATTTATTATTATTATTATTATTATTATAAATATTAAAGTTTTTTTATAATTATTTTACATATGTATTATCAAATAAATGCAATGTATGTTAAAGTATCCTTACTTCACGTGAATAATGATACTTTGATAGGTAGAAAAAATTTTATAGCCATTTGAAATTATTCTTTATTATTAATTATTTTTTATGATTGTTTTATTTATATTGTTAAATGAATGTAACCTGTGTTAAAATATTATTAGTCTTCACACATATAATCACAATCTAAAACTACGTTAAAAATGTAGTTATACCTATGTTTTAATTAGTTTTAATTTTAATAGTTGTTTTTCTATTTTTGTTTTTCTGACTTTTTCATCTCTTGGAACATCGAAACATAATATGCGCGAAGACTCTAACCACTTAGAATATTGTAACGTCTACATCATTCATTGAATTGGTTTTTATTAAGGAAATTCACACTGAAAAAAAAAACTTTTTATTCTTTAAGTTCATTCGTTCTAAATTAGTTTATATTTTAAAATAAAATATTATTTTATTAGTATTGGATTGGATAGATGTTGAATAAAAGTTAGTGTTTGTCTATCATTACTCTTTAATTAAATGGGTATTGCATCTTAAAAAGTTAAATTTTATGTTTTTTAATTCTTTTAATATTTAAATTTGTTTATATTGTAATAATAATTCTGGGGATAAAAAGTATATTGTAATAATAATTACTTATGTATATTATATATAACAAATAATATTTATAATATCATAATGTATATGTTGGTGAATTACTTCTAATTTATTGTGATATACTTCATCCATTCAATCTTCCACCCTTATCTAATAACTTTGCAGGCGAAACGTAAGTTTCATTCCCAATGCAACTAGATAAGAAAAAAAATTGCACTGGCGGTGTAGGGTGTGTGAAAATTATTCTTTATCAAATGATTGAAAATAAGAGAAAGAAAGAAATAAAAGGCGAGAGAAACAAAAGTGAAAGTGCTTTTTATTCTGGAAATATGCAACTGTCGTTTTAGTTTTCATTCAGACAATGATTGTTAATCCAATGGACTTATGAAGAACCAGTATGGTAGTATTCAACACAAATAAATAGCGTACATTTTTTCAGTGAAAACAGAACACTCATGCAAATATATTAGTTCCCTTTAGGTAGAACAAAATTCAAACATTTTCTTAACAACATGGGTTCCTAGACATTACAATCCCAGTTTTGGGGTGTTTCAGGATGAGGGATTATATTGTTCATGACACGACAACAACACGACACATTAAAGCACCATTGCATGTCAAAGACCAAAGTTCAGAGCATGCTATTATTTAGAAAAACATGCTATTAATTATTAGGATCTTAGAAAAATAAATTAATTAACAAGGTCAAGTCCAACCACCGGTTCCAAGGGGAAGGGCCCAATCCTCAATGTGAACATTATCCGGGCTGCTACTTGAAATCCGTCTAGATTGGAGGCGAATTTCATTAATTTTTGGGGTTGGACTTCTTGGGAACCCATGAGCTGCAGTGGGCCCACCAGAGCTAGATGAGTCACAGCCCAGCCCAAGAGCAGAACTTCTCGTCGTGGACGAGTTCCAGTGAGGCCCAGGTGAGCCCCTATGCTTAAACAGGCCTTGATTACGGGCCTTGGCCTTTGCAGACTGAGTTGGGGCCATGTAGCTAGGTACACCTGCACTGTGGTGGCGCTGGTGGTACCTATTGGATATGGGGCTTGTGTCAAAAGATTCTCGGTGGATGAGACCCATGTTAGCATGAGCTGAATCCAGAGTTGCAGCCATGTCAATTTCTACTGTTTTCTCTTCAGACATTTCATCAGTGGTGGAAGTTGCAGTAGCAAGAGTTCTATAAAGGCTCTCCCGTGACCCAAAGTGCCTTGAGTTCTGTGATTGTGATAACATCCAGCGTTCCAACCAGTTCCAATCCATTTGGGCTCTTTCACGCTCATTGCCATAGCTTCCAATATCATCATCATTTGGATTTTGCTTCTGCTGCTGCATACAAAATCATCAAGACATCATGGTACATTATTGAAAAACTTAGATACATGTTCCTTAAAGATCGAACAAAACTACTTCATAATTTTGGTGCATGTGGGTTATGTGCTCTCTTGGAAGGACAAAAGTGAATACCTGGCAGTTGAAAGCGTAAGCCAGAGCCCTCTCCCTCTTCATTGCAGCTTCATGTTTCCTCAAATTATCCTCCTTAATCTGTTGGCTACTTTGGCGCCTGTTGTCCCATGTATCCATGTCTAACATTTTGATGGGGCTCAAAAGAGAATTAGGTTGTTGTTGTTCCTCTAGTCCTCTTTGCACCTGTTCCTCAACTCTTCTCTGAAACTTCTCTTGAGTCAACTGGAGTCTTCGAGCTCTTACTCTTGCCTGTACTCGGACTAACGCATGCATGCATCGCATTGTCATCTGCGCTTGCTTTCTCACATTGTGTCCCCTCACAAGCGCCTGCAGCCTCACCAATCCCTTCAAAGCCCGCAAAGCACGTCGAGCCTGCACAATTCATAATTTTGTGTTTTCTTTAGTTTTCTGCTACACTGAATTCAATTAATATCTCAATAAGTTCATCATTTATAATCATAAATCAGCGAGAACTTCGATGTTTTAGTAGAGGAATGCGATCATATTGTACTGCAAGTGTCATTCATGCAATTATAAGGGGTGGGTGGCGTATCTGTGGTCCATACCAAACCAATTAAGTCACCTGCTACACTCTGATATGAAACAATTAACATGAACTTCACCCAAAGTAGACAAGAACTAATTACGCGGTTTGTAAGAGAAAGACAAAGGAGGACATACTAGGTAACCTCTGTAGTATGATTGAATGAGTATCGCAGCTCTTTCTTCCGTGGATTGGCGTCCATAACCGGCCAATCTCACAACTCTAGCGGCCGCTTGAGCAGCTGCTACGGCGGCTTCGGCAGCGGCGGCAGTTGCTGCTGCAAAGGCAATAGCATGGGTTCTGTCTTCAGTCACCGGTGTTGACGTGGCACTCCCTTCATAGGTAATATCAGGAGAACTCTCGGCGGGAAAATGCTCCAGGGACACCTCCTCTGGCGCCTCCTCCTGCTGCTGCTGCTGCCGCCATTGGTCTTCCTTCTTGTTGTCTTTCTGAAAGTGGAAAATCCCAACATCAACCGTGTCCTAATTAGCAATCATTTGGAAAAAATCAGGGAGTAACAAAACATCAAACAGAATGTGTGCACTCAATTAACATGATGGAGATCTGACATGGGAAGCACATGAGGGTGGAGATGGATGATGTGATGGGTTGGGTGATATGATAAGTATGTGACACGAATACTAGTAAAATTATTTGATACATGTTCACATGACAGGGGACCATATATGCGCATAATTACACACTGTATAGGGTCGATGGTCCTAAGGACCAGGTCGCTCACCCCTTTTATGTGGAAGCACAAAAGACAACAGCAACAACTAAGAATTCCGCTTACTATACATACGAAGGAGCTATTAGCCTTCAATGTGAAAGGTAGAACGCAGTGATAGCATTAATTATGCTGCAGTTATGCAGTTTCTACTTTCTTCTATGTTTGTTGGGGATTGAGTAAAAGGTCATGATCATGACTCGTGCGTGACTTATTCAATAACTTCGAAGCTCAATCGCTATTAATGACCTAATACACACAATTAACTCCACCTATTTAAGATACAATAAATAATCCCTCCAAGGTTAACCACTGTGTTTTTATATAATTATAAATGATTAACCTAATTAAGACCTAATAGTTTTAAAACTACGGATTAATAAATTAGAACAATCTTATTACGGTAATCGGATGCACACATATTCATCAAAGTTAACCAGATTAGTTTTTAACATAACATCAGATGAAAAAGTCTCCTCTAGGAAGAATGAAACATTCTTAGAATTTCATCGTATGATAATCAATACCTTAAACTAGTCTTCAAATAATGTTGTTGGAAAAAGAAAAATAAAATAGAATCAGTTGGTTAACTCCCACCCTCTGTCTTCCATCGCGATAAAAGGCAACAAACATGATATCATAATCTTTCAAAAAAAAATCCATTGTAATTGATTCTGGAAATCTTCAAACAAACAGTGAAAAATGGTAATGATTCTTTTGAAAAAAAAAAGGAAGAGGCATGGCGAGTGCTTCATTATACTTATGGAACTCCAATGAAAATCGAGAATCGTAGTTCAGAAAAACCAGTTTAGAGACGAATGAAAAAGAAGAAAACAGAAAGAATAGAAAAGTACAATGTGATAAAAACTGCGAATAGAAAATAATTGTGAGAAAAGAGAGGGAACGGGTAACCTTCTTCTCCGGCAGCGGCGAGTCCTTATTGGAAGAGGATTTGAAAACTTTTTTGACGGAGGAAAACCAGCTGGCTCCTTTCTTCCCCATGGTCGAGGAAAGGATCTGGTTCTTAAGCCGCCAGAGGCAGCATCATCATAATCATCACGTGCATTACAAATTCAGACACGCCGGAAGGAACATCACAGAGTGATTTGTTTCCATCCTAAGTTTTGAATGGAACAACCAAAAACATCCTAGGACACGACACGTTACGCGGGGTGTTATGTTATGAAGTGGTGTTTGGACAATACTTGGGCTTTTTGAGATTCATGAGAGAGGAGTGGTTGTGATTCAGAAGAGCTGAGAGGAAAAAAAAAGAAAGAAGGGATTGTGTGAGTGAAAGAGACAGATTGTTAGTAACCGTATTCACTAAAGTGGGAGAGAAAAGAGAATCTAGGTAGGAGCAGAAAAAATAAGATGGGATTTATAATCTTAATTAATGTTATTAATTCAACTTTCTCCTCCTCGATTTACAAACAAGCTACTTCATTTAATGCTGTCTGAATAATTAAACTTTTTTATCTTTTTATTTTTTTTATTTTGTCTTTATTTTCATTTTAAAATTATATTAAAATGATCAAAAAAGTAAATATTTTTCTTAATTTATATATTAGAATCTTAATCAACTATTAAATAAATGGTTTGCGGTCAATGTTTACTTACTAATACAGAAAATTCATTTTTGCAATACGTCACATTTATTCATTAAATTCACTGTTTTAGAATCGTGCTATTTACTTAACTCTTCATAACACTTATTTACAGTGTAATGGTCTCAAATATATAAATGAATCTATATTAATGAATAAATAATTAGAAATTAATATATGAAATCATATTAAACATACAAAGTTTAAATAGAAAATAATTACAAATTAAAAATATTTCATGTTTAATTACATTCATAAGTTTAAATCAACGTTTTAACAATAACATCAAAATTATTATTGTTATTTTTATTCATGTTAAAATTATTTTAGGTTGATGTTATTTTTTAAGAAAAAATTTAAATAATATTTTTTTGGACAAATTTTATATTGGTTTAAATCGTATTATATTCAATTTTTTATTATTTCAAATTTTGATGAATCTTTTAAAAGAAATTTATTGAGAATGACAATGAGTCTTGAATCTAATCTATGTAAAATATAAACATGATTTTTAACTCAAAATCTTAAGACAATGTATTAATAGATTTTATTTCTTACAAGATACTCAACTTTTTCATTCATACAAGATATGTGATTTAAACTCACTTTAATTTTCAACAATCTCTTTCACAAGGGTGGATCCCTTTAACATCGACACATTCCCCTTATAACATCGACTCATTCATATTGTACATGTATAGTCACTCACCAAGACAAACAAGATTTGATACCACTAATGAATTTTTCTAGAGATCATCGAGAGACAATACCAATAAAAACCTGAACTTAACTCACATAAACTTTAAAACAATAATTTTATGGATCTTCTTTATCATGATATGTTCAACTTATTTATCTGAGTCAATTACTTTATCTCTTTATATTTGTTGTTAGTTCAATTAAACTTTTTAGTTCGATGAATTCCTTTAATTTAATTTTCAAAACATTGATAAATATAAAATATTATCTATTAAATGCTACTTTATTATGAATACAAAATTAAAAATTGTATTTTAAAAAAAATGTAAGAGATTAAACCAACTTAAAATTATCTAAACATAACTCAAACCCATTTTTAAAAGTGCTATTGAGTTTAATTTCAAACTTTAAATGTGTTCAAATTAGCTTTAAATTTGATTAGGTTAATAGACAAGTTAAGTCTTGTTCATATTTAGTCTCCAAACTAAAAACCACGAGTTAATTCAATGTATAAAGCTAATTAAAACATTGCCATATTCATTTACTTGTTTGTTTAATTAATTTATGAATCAATTTAAATTTATTAGTCTAAATTTTTAATTGATGATACTTTTTTACAAAAAATAAATTTCAAATGACCGCGACTTTTACTTTGAATAGCCAATATTTTTTACAAAAGTTGGATATCTAAATTATAAAATTTCAGTTTAAATTTCTAAAACAATAATTATTTATATTTTGTTCGTGTTCAATATTTTATATGATCTTTAAAACATTTTTAAATCTTTATTTGGTATCTTAACCTATTTTATATTATGACAAGCTATATGTTTTTTTAACATATAGGGATGTATCTTATTAGTACAAGTAAACAAAAACACACTCAATACACATCCTTCATTAACATTCAAGTTACTTTACACATGTTTTAACTTGACAAACATGAGTTGTAGAATTGAGACAAATAAGAAAGAACTCAGACTAAATTGATTAAATTTATTGAATATCCAATATATAAATAGAAAAACCTTAATTATACTTAAAATAAATATGAGTATATTAGGACAGCAAACTTTTTTTGTTGTTGTTTGAGAATATAAATTTCTCTCTCTAGAGAAGGCATTTCATAATCCATGCACCTACTTTGTTTCTTTATCATATCACAATAATTTGGCTACTACGAAACTTGATTAAGAATTCAACATTAAATAGTAGAAAATTTAAAAAAAAAAGTTTCACATGAGTTGAAATCATCAATAATAGTAACATACATTTATACTAATATATATATTTAGGTGAATAAGAATGAATTAATATATTTATTTTTGTAGTTGTTCATGTGATTGAGAAGTAGGTCACTAGTCACGAGCATGAACCCTTTCTCGCACGTCATGAACGCTGGCTTGTCCATTCTTTTTCTGCATCTTCGACAATTGGTCCCACGCAATTTAATGAAAAATCTGCCAAACCACACAGATTAAAATGCAAACCAAAACTAGTTTTCCCATTTCAGTAATCACAAAGGAGACACAGATTACAAGAAGTGGTAGGTGAAAATGAATGGACACCAATATCCAATATGTAATATTATCATTTCTTTCTCCTAAGCTTATAATTTACTATATAATAACCAAAAAAGTAATTAGTGTCTTTCTGGGTCTACTCTTGAGAATCTTTGAAGAAAAAACGAATTTATACATTGGATCATATTCATGCACGTGATATCAAAAGGTGACATACTTTAAGATTGGGTTGTAGGCGGGTTAGAAAATTCACTCTTTAGATGGGATGTAAGTAGGTTTTAAGGAATAAAAAGTAAAAATGTACATCGTATTTTTTAAGTATTATCTATTTTGGAGTGTGGAGTTTCATTACTAATTTCATCTTTAAAAGATGTTTCAGAGGATGAAGAGATGAATAAAGATTTAAATTACGTTTAACTTTAATTTCTAACGTGAGACTATCGAATATACCGGAATAATATATTTTTCATATTGTTAAGTATCGAGGGTTTTTATTTTTTAGACGGATATATCTCTTGGTGAATAAAAAATTTCTAACTTCGTTGATTATATATTAATTAATAACATTGATTTTTTTTTGTTAAGTAGTAAATAATTATATTTTATTTAATCGTTTTTCATAGTCGTATAATAAGAAACATATTGCTTGTCGATTTTTAACTTTTAATGACTGCTCTAGGTTAATCGTCATCAAAAGTTACATTTATTTACAAAAGTGTGTCATCGCGTTTTTTCTTTTGTCTTCCAACAATCGTTAAAATGGGTCATAGAATCTAAAATTTGCACTAATATTATATATACTTAACTATTATATGTATTTGGAGAACTTGAATTACCCTGCTGAGGAAAAAAAAACATTTTTTTGTTTCTCGGTAATGTATTTAGTGCTCTACAATTTCAAAGCTTCATGAGAAATTACCATTGTACTATAAGGAACTTGCTTGAAATATCATGAATAAATAATTTTCAAAAGTATTTTGTACATGTTTTTATAAATCTATTTTGATTATCTTCAACTATAAATTCCAATGCAAATGAATGTGAAAGATGGTGGACATAAATAAGGTAAGTAAAAATGTAATGACATGAAGGTACAAGTCCTTTCTTGTGGCCAAGTGAGAGGAGAAAAATGAGGTATATAGAATGTGTCAAATACACCTTATTATAGTAACCAATGAATGTGAATTACAATTACAGAAGAAACAAAGTTTTACACATGATGGTGCACGAACCTACCTAGTGTACATGAGGTAGACAATTCTCTATTTAAAAAAAAAAATTATTAAATATCTAAAAAAAGAATTATGTTGTACTCTTTTTTTAACTTGGAGATAATAGTTTAAAGTCTTTTTCATACTTTGTCACATATTTAAAATCAATATGCTATAGTATGTTTTATATTATATATTTAAAATTAATATGGTATTATATTTTATGTGGGATTCATCAACAACTACTATGGATTTTATGAAGAAATTGACAGTGATATTTATTTGTTACAAAAATAATTTTAATTTTTTTATTATAAAAAAACGCATACATAGATTGATTGATATGGTTTTTTATTTGTGTTTTTCGAAAGTAATTATTGTTTATTATAAGAGATCAAAGATTGAATTACTTTTTAGTTTTACTGTTAATGTAATGTTGTCCATATTATAAATTATAGTATTGAAAATTATTAAGAAATTTTGATTGTACCGGACAATGCAATGATGTTAATTTAATATTAATTCAATATGAGACAAAATCTAGTAATAGTTGTACCAGTATGGTTAGCTTTTAATGTGTTATTTTGATGGTATTATGAACTCACCTTCATAGAGATGGCAAATAAACCCGTCTCCGTGGGTATTGCCCGAACCCGTCCCCGTTTTGACGGGGAATTCCCGCATTGACTGGGTATGGGTATGGGTATGGGTACGGGGAATACCCGACTTTTTTAATTGGATATGGGGATGGGTATGGGGATGTACATATACCCGCCATAATACCCGTCCCCGTCATATCTCCATTCTCGTTTAAATTATTAAAATATTCACAATTAATCAAGTAACTCCTATATATATATATATATAT
>Ga0214545_1001267_pt1 | contig 46510 bp, 18 predicted proteins | sample CNSS4metaG_FD_160064 | JGI IMG/M metagenome (GOLD analysis project Ga0214545, IMG submission 160064) | Root nodule microbial communities from cowpea collected in UCLA plant growth center, Los Angeles, California, USA - CNSS4 | ecosystem: Host-associated > Plants > Roots > Nodule | place: USA... | reverse complement strand
GGGGGGGGGGGGGGGGAGGGGGGGGGGGGGGGGGGGGGGGGGGGGGGGGGGGGGGGGGGGGGGGGGGGGGGGGGGGGGGGGGGGGGGGGGGGGGTTTTTTGGTGTTTTTTTTTTTTTTTTTTTTTTCATGTGATGAGATAGTTGTTTGTTTGTGTAGAAATGTCCTTTTGAAGCTATTCAGATTATCAACTTGCCAAAGGACTTGGATAAGGATACTACTCATAGATACGGTCCCAATACTTTTAAGCTGCATAGGTTAGTCCACTGTGTTGTTTCGTGGTTGAAATTTGAGGCTGTGGGTTTGGTGTTTCTGATGAACTGTGTTGTGGTGGCAGGTTGCCGGTGCCAAGGCCCGGGCAGGTGCTTGGGTTGGTCGGGACGAATGGGATTGGGAAGTCCACTGCCCTTAAAGTTTTGGCTGGGAAGTTGAAGCCGAATTTGGGTCGATTTACTGTAATAGCCTGAACTTGCCTTTCTTTATTGCTTTGTTGTTTGGGTTTTGGTTGCGCTTGTTTGATTTTTGTTTTTGGTGGCAGAATCCCCCTGACTGGCAGGAAATTTTGACATACTTTCGAGGATCTGAACTGCAGAATTACTTTACCCGTATTCTCGAGGATGATTTGAAGGTGAAGTCTGCATCCCTGTTTAATATGATTCATGTGGTGATGTCTTAATGTTTTAGTCTCTGGCAGTCTAATACTGACTAGGTGGTGTGCTCATTGATACCAGTGTGATTTAATGATCTGGATTTGCTTTCTTCTTCCCATTATTCTACTCACTGGACCTATTGTTAATTATGTGATGTTAGTCCGTGGAACTAGTTTGTTATAATTGGTTCGGCTGAGAGGGATAGGTTAATGTTGGAATTGGGAACGTAGTTGGGATATGTTGGGATATTGATAGTGTTGTTTGGGAATGAAGTTAGGAGAGTTTATTATTGTACTGCAACTTTATTTATGGTGGAGTGCAGCTCACGGTGGGAAGGAAACTATCCATCGCAAAATTTCGACCAATGGTGATGCCTGATAGTCGGAGAAGCATGATGTATTTAGCTGTAAATAACATCGTATATTTATGCACTACACCCCGCCCCCCTTCCCCAAAAGTGCACTTAAAAACTGTAGGTATTACAATAAAAGAGAAGTTATAGGTTTATATATGAAGATCAATAAACATTTAAAATTAATATATAGGTATCCAAAGATAATATCATAAATCCAAAATAGTTAATTAGCGCATTAGAATGAGGAAACAATCAAGTTCAAGCGTAAAACTGAATGGTTAGAGCACAAGTTGATTAATGATATTTGTTGCTTCTGTAATCTGTATCATTATTGAAATTGAAATGCTATAACTATTGCTCTATTTCGTTTGTTTTAAATACTAATTAACCAAATTACTATGAATGACTCTGTGTCATACATTGATTGATACATCAAAATGCCTTGTTTTAAGAAATAAATTGTCTCACTACATTTCACAAAATGCATATTTTAAGGTAGACCACATATACTATAAATGACTAGTTTGTAGTTGGAGGAAAAATGGTAGACATGGAGGGGGGATGTCTAATAATAATATAATGTTATAAGCGAGTCAATCATTTGGGGACTAGAAGTTGGCAGGAAGCAACTAGGAATGGGTTCAGCCACCGCTAGGTGTCTCAGTTCTTTTAATGTTTCCTTGTTTTAATTCCATACATGCTCATCTGAGAAATTCATTCATTGTTACTATTCTTTGAAAATTCACTTCCTGAAATTAAAGAAGTAATGTTCAAGAATGGAATAATTTGTGTTTTGTCCTACATAATTATAGTTATTATGGTAATACAAAATTTGAAGGCCTTGTAATATATAAAGATGCGTGCTTGAACTGAAGGCATTGTAATCCCTCGGTAGTTATCCTACATAATTTTTAACCTTTCTAAAAATTTTGCTTTATCCTTACTTGATGTCTCACTCTGAATATTCGTTCATTAAAATCTAGTTAGTTGACTTTTTTTCCAGATCACACTAAAATAGTGTTATGATTAAAATATGGCTTTTATTTTTTCAAGTACTTGCACTTATTTTAATATAGTTAGTGTGTGTGTGTGTGTGTGTGTGTATATATATATATATATATATATATATATATATATATATATATATATATATATATATATATATAGTATCAGCAATCTTAGTATGTTAACGACATTTGCACAGCTATTTATATTTTAATATATTTGTATATGATTTATGTAGGCTATCATCAAGCCTCAGTATGTTGACCATATTCCAAAAGCTGTGCAAGGAAATGTGGGCCAGGTGCTAGACCAGAAAGATGAGAGAGACATGAAGAAGGAGCTTTGTGCTGATCTTGAGCTTAATCAAGTTATAGATCGTAATGTGGGGGATCTTTCAGGTGGTGAGCTCCAAAGGTTTGCCATTGCGGTTGTTGCAATCCAGAATGCTGAGATATACATGTTTGACGAACCATCTAGTTATCTTGATGTGAAACAGAGGCTGAAAGCTGCACAAGTTATTCGATCATTGCTTAGGCCTAATAGGTTTTTTGCCCTTTTCTCTTAGTATTGCATGCTTAAAAATGTTGTCTGTATCATATGTTCTTCACCAAATTACTTCCAATATCATGAATATGTTTGTTTCTCTCTTTTTCCAGTTATGTAATTGTTGTAGAGCACGATCTCAGTGTCTTGGACTACTTATCAGACTTTATTTGCTGTCTATACGGCAAACCTGGTGCATATGGAGTGGTGACACTTCCTTTCTCTGTCAGAGAAGGAATTAACATTTTCTTGGCTGGCTTTGTTCCGACAGAAAATCTGAGGTTCCGGGATGATTCACTAACCTTTAAGGTATATTATGCTTCATGCATCTCCTTCCTCTCATTTGGTTATTATTCTAAACCATTCTGGTGAGGTAAATGAGAATATTTGGTGCTGAAATTTAGTGGTGATTTTTTCAACATGCAAAAAATGAGTGAAAAACTGTAAATATTATGTATGTGGGAGTTCGCTGTATATATTCGGCAAAAATGATTTCATGTAGTGTCACATCATTTATATTATTAGATGCTCATATTTTCTATACCTTAAAAGGGAAATATTTTTAAACATTATAAATCAGTGCTGACTTTTCATTACTGTATATTTTAGTACCGAGTTTTAAAATCCACAGTTTTTCAATTTTATCAAAGCACACCCTGCTCTCTTGCTGTGTCTAGGTTGCTGAGACTCCACAGGAAAGTGCTGAGGAAGCTCAGACATATGCTCGTTATAAGTACCCAACAATGACCAAAACTCAAGGCAATTTTAAACTTCGTGTAGTTGAAGGAGAATTTACTGATTCTCAGATTATTGTGATGCTGGGTGAGAATGGGACAGGAAAGACAACATTCATTCGAATGCTGGTATTCTTTTGGTCATACTTAGTTCTTGATGAAACTGAGTAATACTTATTGCTTTGGTGTTAACCTTGCTTTGGTATTATCCAGGCTGGTTTATTGAAACCTGACAGCATAGAAGGTGGATCTGATGTGGAGATGCCTGAATTTAATGTTTCATACAAGCCTCAGAAGATTAGTCCGAAGTTCCAATCAACTGTTAGGCACTTGCTACATCAAAAAATACGTGATGCATATACTCATCCCCAGTTTGTTTCAGATGTGATGAAGCCACTTCTTATCGAACAGTTAATGGACCAAGAAGTTGTGAATCTTTCTGGAGGAGAGTTGCAGAGAGTTGCTCTGTGTCTCTGTCTTGGCAAGGTATTATAAGTTTCGTCCACTAGAACTGTTTTTAGATTATTTATTCACCTCTATCCTTGTTGCTCTTCCCATACTTCTTTCGTCCTGTTTTCTATAGGCAACTAATGTCAAGTCCGGTGTCATTCCATGTAGTGACAATGAGTTTGGTGCTAATCCCGTTGTCAACTTTTGTGGGATTGCATGGATTTGTTGCATGCCTCCTGTCTCTTAAATCTAGATAGCAATTTCCTGATGCATTACTGTTCTACTTTAGTGGCCTGTAGACATATCCATGCTAATTCTGTTGCCAGATTGTTTGAATTGTACCACTTGGTTTTGTTGTGTGCTTTGATCTCCCTTAAGATGCATGCATCCCTCTTGTTTCTGATCTGTTGCTATCCTACCATAACAGCCTGCAGATATCTATCTGATAGATGAGCCAAGTGCATATCTAGATTCTGAACAGCGAATTCATGCTGCTAAAGTGATCAAGAGGTTTATTCTTCATGCAAAGAAAACGGCTTTTGTCGTTGAGCATGATTTCATCATGGCAACTTATCTCGCAGACAGAGTTATTGTTTATGCGGGTCAACCATCAATTGATTGTGTTGCAAATTCTCCTCAATCATTGTTGTCTGGGATGAACCTTTTCTTATCGGTGAGTTTCATCATACATTGTTCTGGTACCTATACCTTTTAACTTTCGATCTGTTGTGCCTTTTGCTTATACATGCATAATATATATAATGTATTCCTTCATTTCTGCAGCATCTTGATATCACATTTAGAAGAGACCCAACTAATTTTCGCCCAAGGATCAACAAACTTGATTCAACCAAGGACAGAGAACAAAAGTCTGCTGGGTCTTATTACTACCTTGATGACTGATTCCATACTCAGGCTGGTTCGTCCTAGTGCATTTTTATTCCTCTTAGAACGCATGACGTGGCACATGGAAACTGACTATATTTTGTTGTGTTGCAGTTGTTCTTTCACCATTACAACATTGCATCAGTTTGAGCTTTTCATGGGATCTCAGATTTGGTTAATTTGATGCCTTGAAATATAAGATTGCCATTTTTACCAATGGCAACTTTCTCAGTGAATAGAAGAGCCTGCATACATGCTTATGTTGGTTGGTGCATTTGTACATTTACCCTTATATTACTGCAGTTACTTATCACCAGTTTTGCTACGACTTGGGTGGGTGAATCTGAATATTACATGGGTTTAATTGGTCGAGATTTTCATTGAATGTCCCAAATCCATTGGAACATCATGACGTCAGATTGGGTTTATCGCCACTTCGGCATATAATTTCAGTTGAGTATGTATCGAAGTTTACTTTCATTCCCATGCTACTTGATTTAGATAGATATCTACTGTCTGTTTGGAATATGTTGCCGTTGAGAAAGTTGTTAATCTTGATGAATATTGTTTTACTCTTGAAAAATGGAGATTATTGTCGATTTAATGATTCAACTGTTGGCTAGACAGATACAATAGAAGTATAGTCGTTGTGATTTTGTCCTACAATTTAAAATGGTAGTTTCGAATGTCTACTTTTTCTTGTGGTTCATCCTGTTCTGTGGTTAATGATGATTGGATGTAGCAGAAATTTTGAAATGAGAATATAACAAATAATTTATGAATTATTTCATGTAATTTAATTTATGAATTATTTCATTTAACTTTATTATCGGAACTTTTCATTTCATTCTCTTGCAATAAGAAATAACTACAAAACATGAATATTTGGTAACATAATAAGATTGTTAGTAGGTTAGTTTACTTATAATTTAGATTGAGTAAAGAATTTGATAGATATGTTGAATGTATTAAAGTATTCTTTTTTGAATTTTTCAAAATATACTTTATTTTTATGTCATTTAATATTTTCCTTGTTACTCGTTTTGGTATTTTTACCCACTATTATTTATTTTAATTTTATAGATGTAATTAATGCATTATTTTTAGTATTTGTTAGTTATTTTTTAATTAATGTAGGGTTTAGGGTTTAATTTAAATTTAAAAAAGATTAAAATTGTATATTTTAGAAACTAATGTTTTTTATATAATGTTATATAAAAATTGTAGAAGTCAAATTTAATGTAATAAAAATTTGAATACATGAGCATTTTAAATAATATGATATGTTCAAATAAAAAAAAACTATACAATTTAATTATTTATACAAATATTAAAAAGTTTTGTAAGAATTTATTTATTTACAAAAATATATTAAATTATAATTATATAATAATATATTTTTATTTTAAAACATACAAATTTCATTTATACAAGAAAGTTTATTTAATCATTTTATATTTTATTTTATGTTGTATAGCATTTATTAAAATTTGTTAACCAATTTGCAAAATATTTTTAATTAATTAATTAAATTTATTAGTTTAGAAATTTTATCAACTAAAAATCAATTTATTAACTAAAAGTAACTTATCGGTTATCAATTAATTAAATCATCGACTACCAAGGTTTTGATCATTAATAGTTTAATAGTTTTAACATCAATGTTCATTAAAAAAAAAGCTATTTTTTTGTTGTATTCTTAAAGAGAAAGAAAGATTAAAGCGTAAAATAGAGAATGAAAAGTGGATGTAAAGATTTATTTGGTGCGAAAGTAACAGTGTCCATATGTAAATATTGCTATTTATACCAAGGTGTGACCTCGAAGTGAAATAACTATCTTTTTAAAATTTTTATCAGAAATCAAAATCAATAAGACTATAACCTGGGGTTTTTCTTAAACCTAAATCCTGGATTAATTGTCTCAAGTCGGTAGCATCTTTCCAGCTTCCTGCAGCTACATACATGTTTGACAATGATATGTAATATCCAACATTGTGAGGTTCCAGTTGAAAGAGATGTTGAGCAACTATTTTTCCCAACTTGAGTTCTCCATGATAGTTGCATGCACTTAGGAGAGTTCCCCAAACACCTGAACTGTCACACCCCTTAGCAAACTCATAAGCCTCATTCAATCTACCTGATCTCCCAAGCATGTCAACCACATATACTTGATGCTCAGTCCCAGCTTGTACTCCATATTTCTCCAACATACACTCATAGTACCAAATGCCTTGGTTCACAAGCCCTGAATGCCTGCATGCAGATAAAAGGCTAACAAAAGTGCTTTTGCTCACCCTTTCTCCTGACTCGCACATCTCATTGAAGAGTTTGACTGCTTTCTCACCGTTTCCATGATATCCATATGCAGAAATCATTGAATTCCAAGCTGATTCCGACTTCTCCTTTGCATGTCTGAATACGTGTAGGGCAGTGTCCAATCTTCCACAGTTGCTGTAGAAATCTATAAGAGCTGCTGATATGAAAGAATTATCTCCGATGCCAGTCCTGAACACATGGCCATGGGCCTGTTTTCCATGTCTTAGGACGCCGATTTGAGTGCAAGCAGAGAGAAGACTAACAATGGTGATCACGTTTGGTTCAAACTGAAGATGGCGAAATAGTCCCAATGCTTCTCTACTTTCTCCATTATGAGATAAAGCTGAGATTATGCAATTCCATGAGCAAAGATTGGGAATGGAACAGAATTTGAAGACTACTTTGGCACTGTTGATGTCTCTGCATCTGTCATACATAGTAATTAATGAGTTCTGAACCCGAGTATCTGATCCCAATGGAGTCTTAAGTGCAAGGCCATGCAGAGACTTTCCTAGGCTGGATAGTTCCAGGTTTGCACAGGCAGACAAGATATTTACAAGGGTTATGGAGTCATAGTTGAAAGGAGGTTCCTGTCTCATCAACTTGAAAATATCTAGAGCCTCTCTGAAATGGTTGCATCGCACACAACCCACAATTAGTGTGTTCCATGAGGCTATATCTGCTAAAGCAGAATTCTCATGCAAAATTGAAAAACTGGCAGCTAAATATTCACAATTGATATACATGTGCATGAGAGAATTTACTAAAAGAATGTGGTTCAAAAATCCAGATTTTAACTGCCAGCAGTGAACTGATTTTCCGAAATGGAGACTGTTAAAGGAGTCACAAGAAGAAAGAATAGCAAAAACAGTAGATGAACTACCATTTAGGCCCCAACGTAGCATCTCTCTGAACAATTTTTTAGCTTCATCCGAATACCTGTTATGGGAATAGCAAGATATCATTATATTCCATGTTACGGGGTCCTTCTCTGTGGTAGAATTGAACAAGAGCTCAGCTTTCTCCACCAGGTTGCACTTTGAATACATGTCTATCAGGCTGTTTAGTAACATAACATGATGAGATACCATCATTTGTCTTCTAATTGCAAATCCATGGATAGTTCTTCCTTCTCTGTAGAGCATCAGTTCCGCACAAAGTGGAAGTATAGTAGTCAATGTCACCATATCAGGTGGGAAAGACCCTACTATTTGCATTTCAACCAGAAGATCAAATACTTCATTAATTTTTCCATTTGAAGCAAACCCTTCCATCATTGCATTCCAGGAAACAGTATCTTTGAGTGTTATTTCTCTGAACACTGTTTCAGCAGCTTTGATGTCCTCACATTGTGAATATAATGAAATGAGAGAGTTGGCAACTGAAACGTGCGTGCTGTCCTTGTAGCCTAGCTTGATTCCCAGCCCGTGAATGGACTGGCCAAGAGCCAGCTCTCCCAAACTTGAAGATGCTGAAATGGCACAAGATAGACTGACACTGTCTGCTGTTTCTTCAGAAAAACTCACCCTTTTGAAGTAATACAATGCTTTCACTGGATCCCCATTGTAAATACTGCCTGTCATCATTGAATTCCACGAAATAATATCTTTACTTTCCATCTCTTGGGATACACCCTCGGAAGAGCTTAGATCACCACACTTAGCATACATGTCAATAAGAGCATTACCTAAACTGAGATCCGTTAGCATCCCAGATTTTATACTCACACAATGAATTACCCGTCCTTGGTCAAAGTTTTTTATGAGTGAAGAAGCTGACACCATAAGCAATAGAGTAGTAGAATCAAACCCAGTTTTGCCCTTGATCATTTTCTCTAAGAAGTCCATTGCTGTTCTATAGTATTTATTTTCAAGAGATGCTGCAACAATAGCATTCCAAGCAATCACATCTCTATTGGGAATCTCATCAAACAAACCCTTTGAAGAGACAAAATCTCCAGCCTTAGAATAGACAGTGAGTAGAGATGTTGAGTTTGGGAGGTGAGCCAGAGCACCTAACTTTAATGCTGCACAATGGGCAACAGTAGCAGTCACAATTTTGGGTTTTCTGAGGGACAATTTGATATAATCAACAAGCTGAAAATGAATATCTTTCGCACGTAGAGCTCTCTGTTGCATTTCCTCAAACAGCTTAATGACAGCTGAATCAATACGGGGACCCTGTGTCGTCTCTTAACAATGCTGAAGTTCCCAGTTTGGTGGTTCTGCGAAGAAATTGAAAGGAATGATTGCGATATTCCAGATCCAAGCAACGCTAATTTTCCATTAGCCCATTTTGTTATATACTTCAACGTCAATTGGTATACTACCCAGATTCTCATCTTAACTTCATTATTGATTACAGGTATAAAAAATCTCGTCTTGCGCAGAAGAACGTGAATTTGAGAGCATAACAATAAATAGCCCCTACGTCGTAACTCTTCTATTCATAGAACATACTGTAGCAGTGTTTTTCCGTTACACTCTATTTTTTGTATTAAAGATTTAGTTGTCTTGGTCTAGTCACGTGACACTAGAGGCGAAACTGGTTTAATTAATAATGGTTCATCAGTATCTTTTGCATCAAATACTTGAGCTTTTAACTGACTTTGTCTTCAGTAAAATATTTTTTCAATTAGGAAGTCTAGGAATTTTACTCCCAACAGAACAGATAATGCTAAACAGTGACCAAAATTTGAAAAGGGATGGTGCAATCAGTTGTTCCTGTTTTAATAATTACATGCTCTTCCCATTGTTACACAAGAACGACATTTTCTCATCTCTCTAACAACTAGCATCATCAATGTGGACACAGATTCCGAACTTCTGTGAGTAATCTTGATCTTGGCAATGAGTTGGAAACCAAATCACCTTTTAATGAAATCTCTTCTTTGTATCTCCTGTCCTTAGTGTTGAAACAAACATTAACCTGAAGTTGACCTCACCATGGTGGATGATCATCTGCAGAAGTTTGAGGAGGGAGAGGCTTCCATTCAGGTTTCTCATCCCAGTACATATCGTAATAAATGTGGCCAGGAGTGTGATCAAGCACGCAGCACCATATACCCACATACCGTTTAACACGGTTTCTAAATTTGTCCTCCCTTTTCTGATAAAAATATGCATGGCTCAGGACATGATAAACATGAATGTCTTCGCAATTTTTTTTTTTTTTCCATTAGTAGAAAAGTGAAACTTCAAAATAAATGAGTGAAGTAGTGCTTGCCTTGTCGCTGAAACCTGTGAAAGCGTCTTGCATTGAAGAGAACTGGATGACTTTTACATCCTTGAACGAGGAAAATACTTTCATGTACTGCAAATTCAAGTAAAAACAACCAGGATCAGAGTTTTTTATATGTAACCTGAAAATTGTGCAAAGCCAATTTGTATTTTTGTCAACACCTCATCCATCTCTCAGCCAAAAATATATTTATCTGACCAAAAAATGAAAAAAAAAAAAAGGAATTACGAATTATTTGATAAACCGAAGGGCTCAATTTTGATGGCATGAGGCTGTGGTAAGGGTGGCCACTACCTACATGAAAGGACCCTCCCATCATGCAATTCTTAGAACAGTGTTCTTCATATTCCAGGAAAAAAAAGGGTAGAAAGCTGCCTACAGAAGAAACCAGTGATCTTACATATTTGAGTAGTTGGTGTAGAAAGTCTTCACGTGAAGATATTTTGGAGGAATTACTTTGGAAGGAAGAAAATTGAATTTTATGTTTGGGTGATTGGTAAAGATTCCAGCATAATTACAAGTTGGACACCAAAAATTACTTCTTTTGAGATTCAGATTTGATTTTCATACTGCAGACATAACTAAGATTTCTCACACCATACTCTAAGTGAGCATTCCGAATCAGCTGCTTATCCTTGATGCAAGTTAATAATATACTCGGTATAACGAAAAAAGATCTGGCACACAAATATGTACTTTGTTTATAGGGTTGACTTGGAAATACATAAAACAACTCTTAAATGGATCAAATTTTTAAGTACCGTTTCTTCATTGCTATGCCTTGGAAATTTGAGTATTCCCCCAACAGTGGCATTATTTGATGCAAAACAATCTTGGGCTCCTTCCTTACAGAGCTGAACATCAAGCCATGACTTCTTCACCTGAATTCAAGAAACCCAGCATAAGTTTCCCGAGTAAGATACAAGGAAGAAAGGAAAAATCACAATTTCACATGAAAATGACATGTAATTCACCTCTGAGGGGAGGGAGGGGTTGTCAAGTAACGAGTACTCTCTAATATCTATTCCGGGGCCAAACTCTTCCTCTGGAAGTTGTTTCAACATGACATTTACCTGCAACAGAGTACATTTCCACAGCAGAGCACACGACAATGAGAAAAAATGTTTGATTATGTACACAGAAGAGAGGCAAGAGGTTACATTAAATCTTATAATTAAAAAATATTCTTTAGTATTAATCTGCAGAGTTCTTCTCTCTGTATCCCACTTAAAGACTACATCTAATTCAAGAAAACATGGAGATCTGAATCAGTGAATGCCAAAAAAATTTAAACCATACAAAAAATAATTAATGAAATAAAGCATAGAATTTCCCTGTTAGTTTTATGCATCGAAGGGACACCATGTTTAATCTGAGTCGAATGCCTAAAATAATTATACAAGCTTTCTTAAAAAATAAATAATCATGTAGATTATGGACCAGAAGTGGTAAGATACAAATAATACCATCAAAATACATTTTGTCGTAACTTCTATCATGGACTCTTAGATTTTCCCATGTTTGTCTAATATTTCTTTCGTCAGTAATTTAAGGCCTACAATTGTAACAAAAACCTTTTATTTACATATATATGAAGTTATTCTTCTCTTGTCATCCCACAAATTGAAATTCAAAAGATTCACATTCAATTTGATTGGGCAAACTTTTCTATAAAAACTTCTAGAAAAAAAATGAAATTAGCTCCTCTATAACAAGCTAATTGTAGAAGCACACTCATTTAGTTTTTCAAAATTTTTATTTTTTAACATTCATAAGCTAATTTTAAGTTATGAAGAAACTCATTCTATTTTTTCTTCTTACTTTTCTCTTCCAGAAATTCTTATGTGGAAGTTTGTACAAACAAACCCTATGCAGTTATCAACAAAATTTCTAAGGCTGTGTTATTCATCAAACTGGGAAATAATTTATGAGCCACTTGATCAAACTGGAGATACCTCAAATACATGATCCAGTGGACAGAGAAAAGGTTGTCTAGTCATAGACCCCTCCAAAACACCAGGATGGGGAAACCATAGCCTATCAACCCTGCACCATAATGGAGGCACAACCTAAACACATACACATAAAGAACCCAGTTAAGATCAAATTATATAATTTCTGAAGTGAAAATACACCGCAAAAGAGAAATCATTAATCATAATCATTAAGAAACCCCATACCAGCTGTATCAAATGCTCTAGGAATAAGTGTTGACCACATTTATCAACCATGGCAACATGTTATGCCATAAAAAAGTTATTACAATCTTTTTATGTTGGATGATAGGACTGCTTAATATAAACAAAGTACCAGTTGTTGTCTCAAAAACACACTTTCAGCTCAATGTCATTCTCTTTCCTTCTATAGTTTAGCACTAACATTAAGGATTTTTATTAAATTGTGAACTATCTGCATGTCAAAAATGCCAAACAAGCTTAATGAGTAAATATTGTGCCAAAAAAGTACAAGTTCACTGCAACTTTCATGTAATTGCTAATGGTTGATAACTTGCAGAACTTGTAAGTTACTTAACAGTGCTTGAGAGTGATGATATGAGACATTTTCAATTCAAAGTGTAATAACATAAGCATTTTATGATACCAGAAAATAGTTCTCACCAGTGTTCTGTTCAAAAGCGAAGCAATAGCAAGTGCTGTTCTGATCTGTTTTATCTGGACAAGTTCATGTACAACTTAAATGAGGAGATGCAACATCACAATTTCCATTAAAAATGCAGAAGTGAAAAGGATCAGGTCGATACATGCATACTTGGTAATTAACAAGTGTAAAATGCGATTCGATGGTATGGTTCCCACTTAGCAACAAGCTTTTTGGAATAGATGGCTTGAATGACAAGAACCCCCCTGCAAAGGTTCCTCATGGGGGAGTCAATATATCAACCACATGCAAATAATGAAAATAATGCATTGAAACATTAAGTACCAATTATGGGTTTTCAGCAAGAATACAAAGCAAATATATGCTAACCAAAATTGAGGGAGAAATAACTAATTACCAGAAGGATTATAGTATTCTGGTGGGTCACGGAAAAGCATGGCTTCTCGAAGTCGGTGGCGTTTTCCTTCAGTGCCTGCATATTGAAATGTTGTGTGCACTGCATATGGCTCCAATCTGAGTTGCTGATACATAGCCTACAATAATGAATGCAAGTACATTCTTAGGAACAACTGACATAGTTTGTTTCCCTAAGGTTCACTAAGACATAAAGTATATAACATATATAATTCAAAAAGAAGGAACTTGAAAATGAAATTAGATCCTACCTGGACAAAATATGTATGTCCACTACAAAAGATGCTTGAAGGCAAAATTCCTAGCTTTAGAGTTCCATCATAAGCATAAACAAGTCCACTGTCCTCATCAACTGACGGTCCTAACTGCCTGTGAACAAGATCATTGAAACCATTCTGATCCCATATCTTGTCATCAGCTAGGAGCAGTTCTTTCCATTCCTTTGCTAATTTTATTGCAGACTCGGTAGGTCTCCAATGGAAAATTCCTATGTTGTAGGCAGCACCAACTACACAAGGTGATAGATACAATCATATCTGTTCCATTAAAGCTAATAAAGTGTGATAATAAATGAAATAGAATTAGGTACCAAGAGGTTAAATAAGTGAAAAAGAGCATTTAGATTCAAAGCAAAAATCAGGTAGAAAATAACTTCAATGTGTGGTATTTTTAATTTGATATGCCAAAGAATGTGCACTAACTTCAATAAGATTATCTTTTGTTCCTAAATAGAGACAAGACACATAATATAATAAAAGTTTCAGAGTCTTAGACCAAGTTTGCATGTTGGATAGTATTTTTTGCTGGCTTCTAATCTTAAGCCATAGCAAACAACTGATAAGAAACACAAAAATAATGCCAGAAATGGAATTTGTATAAAAGGTTCTCCATCATTCATATAAGAAACATTTTCAAACCGTATATGTCATTTGATTTTGACTTGCAGTAAAGTTCAATATAACTCAAAATTGTCGGAAGTGAAGAACTACTACCAAACACCAATATGGGAACAGTAAAAATCAAAGCAGTAAGTTCTGCTCCTTATATTTTACAAAAATATTCACCTTCTTGCCAAATTTCCAGACTATCATCAACCACTGTTGGAACAACTTGATCACTGGATGTTAAAACATCTGCTCCAGGATAACGGGCGAGATATGGAAGTGGGTTCTGCTCCATGATCACATAATTGCATATAAGTTTTAAGAATAAAATATATCTAAGAACAATTACATAATGTGGTAGGCGATTTCCTTAAAAGATGATTATGTATATTGAACATAACAGATAAGAAGTCCCACAATAATTGCACACAAAGAAGTGTAAACAAAATAAAGAAAGGACACCGGATAGGAAAAGAGAATTAACAAGCTGGAAAAGAAACTAATAATACATTGATAAAATAAATAAATAAATAAGAAGATGAAATGCTGTAATCGTACACATTTTGCAGCTACTACTAAAATTTGGATGATTCATAATAAGCACAGCTAGCATATGAATCACACCCTTAAATGTTAAAACTGAACATGTATTGAGAAATAGAGAAAAGCACCTTCAACCAAACCATGTCAGTGTCACACATCAACAGCTCGTAACCGAGAGGCAGGATCAAGTTGATCAGAATAACTTTTTCTCTCCCCATTTTATGAAATGTTGGAGACCCCCAGCCAACATCTTCTGTACTCATATGGCTACCCATGTCAAAAACTGGTATCCCTTTCCAATAAAGCGCCTCCAACAACTTGTTGTCCATTGCACCTAAAAGGTAAATTTCAAACCCCTTTTACAAACTCTGGTCAACAGTACACAATACTGGATATGCATCTCTATCAAGGGCGATACCAAAACTCATGATAGTGAAAGTTAGAAGCCTTAAATTGAAACACTCACCCACAAGATAATTAGAAACTTCCAGATCATTCAACTGTTGAACCCAGGTCAGAATAAAGTCCATGAAGGCATAGTTACCAAAGGTCACTATTATAATGTTATCTTTCACCCTTTTCTGAATCAATTCTTTGGTCAATCTGAAAGCCTGAAAAGGTGGCATCTCTTTATTGCGTGGAGGAACATCCAAAATAGGTCTTGTCCTCACATTTCGTGCCTCCGGAGGAACCGAAGGCACAGCATATCCGGTTGGCAACCGAGAACCGTTGAGCGTTTGTTCTGCAAGACGAACATCCGCATCTGAAAAACATGCACAGTTCAAGGTTTGAATTTGAATCACACCCACATATGAAATAAATAAAGGGTCAAAAAGGAAAACACAAAAAGAAGCTCAATGTATTTCAAGTGTCACATACAAAAGGCCCCCCTAACACATTACAGTGCATTAAAGGACGCAAAAGTGGAAGCAATGTCAATTACTCAAACATTATATATCTCCAACTAAGGAAGATTAACAACAGATTTAAAACTGACCAAAGGGTATGTCACATTCAAAGAAGTAAGAAAAAAGGTGTGAATTTTACGAGAAAATGAGTATAAATAAGAGTGTGAAAAAAAGCATAGAGTTAAGTGAAGGGTACTTGAAAGCGACCAAGAAGAGGGGTTGGTGGAGGGGTAGCGAATAGCGGAGAAGACGTAGAGTGAGGAAAAAACGATGCCAATGATGACAACGGTGTAGATCGTGAGGAACAGAGGCCTCGAATGAAGCACTTCCTCACACGCCATCAATGGAAAGAACAAATCACAGAGAAAGAGAGAGTCAGATTTGCATCTTCCAATTTGAGTCTCTTATTATGGCAATGAAAGGTCAACTCTTAATTTCATCCCTCTCTATTGAGTTGAACATCAACGTGAAAACGAAACTCTGTCTCAGAACGAATCTCAACTACTCTGCTTCTCTTTCATTTTGGATTCGACAAGACATTCACTCATTCACGCAGGTAAAAAAAAAAAAAAAATTTACTTTTTCCATATATATTAACCATAACATCTCATATTTATTATTAAGAAAATAATATTTTAATCTATTTTTTTTTACTCATTTCTATTAGATTATATTTTTTTATTTTTATAGTGACGTGGTGTGATGATCTAATAATGATTAAGATGATGGGTTAAAAATGAGTCAAAAAATAAAGTAAGTTAAAATATGAGAATCCTTATTAATATTAAGTAAAAAAGATTATCAAATGTAAATTATGAATTTATTGTTAACTTAAAACGATTCTTGTGAGAAAAAAAAAAGTTACCCTAATCAATCAAATTAAAGTGATAACCTAACCTATTATAAGTCCCGCTACCTTAGGGTTTTAATTATCACTAGACCACAATATTAACATTAATTGCCATTAATTCACTCCCATTAAGCATATAGTGTACCGTATAATTATTAACTTTAACTTAAACTGCTGTTAATCACATAAACGATAAACCAAACCATCTAAACCACCATGGTTAACCCATTTTTTTTATCAACTTTAATGGGCTTCATATCACTTGGATCGAAATGAAGGGCAATTAGATTAAAAGCAAGGGAATTTCTTTTTCCACTCCCATACTTTCTTTCTACACCTTCATAAATATACAAATTTGCATTTAGCCTAAAAAAGGACTTCTAAATTACATAACCCAAAAATAATTTTTGGCACATTTTTTATTTTATTTTACAATTTGCAAGTCATTTTTAATTTTCAGATGATGTAATCTAAACTTCTTTTTTAAATGTGTAATTAAAAAATTATTTGCATGAAAAAAACCTTCTAAATTTTGTCATTTTTTACTTTCAGATCGTTCAATTTGACACTTTTTTCTCTGAATGATATCTGAAAATTTCTTGCATATTACAAGTTTTTTTTTCTTTCTTTAAAACAAACGTCAATTTATAACACAACACATAAACAAGTGTAGCGGCAAGGACAAAAGTATGGTCGCAGCGGCATTGACAAGGGGACAATTTGATATTTTAACCACTATCAGGTGTACTTGAAAACTTTGAGGGTGCAAAAAGAAATGACCCAACAAGCATAACCACTATGTTAAACTTCATAATAATGCTTATTATGACTTTTAGGAAACTTAGTAAAATTATAAGGGTAATTTTATTCACTATTTTGTCTAATTATTATCATTTCACTGCCTATTTGGTTGTTATTTCTTGAATTCTATGGTTTATTTTACTTTCTAGTTAATTTTATTTATCATTTCGAGTCATTTATGCTAAAATAGTAATTTAAACAATCACTATCCTAGTAAATAATAAAATTCCTCTTACTAATAATTTGCTTCATTGTTCTTGACTTTCAATGCCAACAATTCCATGCGTTTCTGTTACTATCATAGGAATTCTTGCATTGTGGGTTTGAACAGCAACGAGGGGGTGCAAATAAGAACAGACCGAATGGTAGACGCCCAAGCCCAATATCTGCTGGGCTCAGCACCAATCAAAATCAATACATTATAATAATATGAATTGTGAATTTGATTTTATTCACAATTGTCTTATTCTCTCCCTTTCACTCTTTACTTGATAGTACCACACCTTAGTGGTCCATCCATCATGCACAAAGTCTTAATTTGTTTAGTCTTTTTTAATTAGGGATGACAAACCAATTAAAATTCAATGAAATATTTGTAAAAAATAAAAATTAAAAACTCAGTAAATGAGCATTGGTCCAGATATACATAGTTATCCACACAAAAAAATAAAATAAAATTATGAGTAGGTGATATAAATATCCTACCATCCAACTTGCCCAATACTACTATAAAAGTTTTTCAATATATTAAATTTTAAAAAAATTATATTACACAACTAATTAACTATATATCCTTTTGAATAATATCACACAATTTATTATGTATACTTATACAACTGATATTATATATATTGTGAAATTTTCTCTAATTTACTTCATAGAAGACACATTTTATTTATAGAATTGAAACTATTTGTTAGTTAGATAAGTTTACACGTATATTAAAAGAATTATAGACGAAATTTCTCATTAAATAGAACATTCTTCAGCTTTATGATGTTTAGGGTTTATAATTCTGTTAAAGTAGATTTAAATTTATTTGAAGTTATTAACAAGTAATAAAATGTAAATTATATTTTTAATTAAATTGTATTCAAGAGTAAATTTATTCATTATGTTTTATAATTAAGACAAAATATGAAGATCTAAACACCTCATAAAATATTACAAAATCAACAAAAATTTACCATCATCAGTGAATAAAAAATGAAATTAAATATCCATTCTGTATAGGTTAGTTGTTCTTGACTGTTTTAAATATTGTTTCAGACATTGAGTAATGGGGTGATTAAAATAATGATAGTCAATGGACAAATATTTAAAAAATGCAAATACAAAAAATAAATATTATAATACGATACCCAAATTTTAATTAATAATGCGAAACTTGCGGCAAATTGAGGAGAGTGTATGAGAAAAAAAAATAAAAAAATAAAAAAAAAGGAAAGTCACAGTCACAGTGACAGATCCGAAGGTGATGATGGTTATGATTTTATGACACACTCACATAAGTGTTACTGAATTGGTGGCATAGACGTGGCTTTGAAGCAATACGAGGGAGAATCTATGCACACTCGCATTTTAGGTTTATTAATAACGCGCTTTGTTTTTTATGCAAGTGGTTTATTCTTAAACCACGGTCTAGTCAGCAACTAATCCTGTAACTCATTTTGATTAAGTGGTTGACTATTCTTAAGCAATACTAAATCCACCATAATCACTATTATTATATGAGAAAAATTCAAATGTTGAATTGTGCATGCATGATTAATTAATTATTCAGAAAATAATAATAATAAAATAAAATAAAAAATGATTGATTGAGACCCTTAATTAGCAACTACTGCTACTACTTGTTGTTGTTGTTAGCATCATTAAATGCAGCTGGGTTTTTTGTGTCCATTTGACTAAATGCCATTTTTGAATTTTTGAATTGAATAAAAAAATTGACATACCCTGTAACAAGGATGCTTCCTCTTCTTTTCTGTATCTATACTTTTGTACAAACTGTGTACAAACTGTGTACTTTAATGTGTACCCACATTAAATCAAACTATATAACTCTGACAATAACACACCTTATACTAACTTAGAACATGTCACATTCACTAACTACACAATGTGTTTAAATTCAACACATATTATATATTCAATAATCAAAGTGATACACCATGACCATGCACATGCATATTCAATTAATACTCCACATTATAGCATATATTTTCACAGAACAAATTCACAAAACAACTCTAGCAAATGGTATTGCTCTCATTCAGAATGCATTAAATTAAACACCAGAGAATTTTCTGTAATAAAAAATATACGTAGTTGTTGTATAATGTTTGAGGTCAAAATTCTACTTTAATCTCTAATTCACGTTTTTTTTTTTTAATTTTAAACGCTAATTGATATTTAAAAAGGTGTTTGTTATAATATTACTGTGTGATTTGCAGTATCTATCACTCCCACTTTTATTTTTATTTTTTTATCTTTGACAACAACTGAAAACTTTTACTTAAAAGTTAAAAAGTTGATGAGTGTATATAATAATGCCAAGTGTCATCATAATTTGCAAATCTATTTTGGCTGCATTATAAACTCAATCTTTGTCGATATGTCAAATTGGTATGAGTTATATTATTTAACGCCATACATTTTTTTTTTCTTATTTTGGAAGTAATTTGATTAATTTTTTTAAGAAAATTTGAAGCAACCTTATTTAAAAGATGCGTAATTATTGAAGTATATTGCAAAATTAAGAAAAAGAGTAACTTTCCCCGTAACTATGCACGCGCACTTGGCTGGAACGAGCTTTTATATTATATATGAAAAAAATCTGAGTGAGAAAAAACACGAGTAATGAATTTTGTTTATTTATGTTGATTTTATTTAATCAAACTTATTTGCTACTAGTGATGTATTTATGAAAAAATATATTTATAAATGGAATTGTCTCTCAATATCTCATTTTTTACCAAATTAACCTTATTAAGTATCATTATTTAGCAATAATCATGCCACAACTTATTTCTTTAATCAAGACATGTTTGTATTTTCTTATTAATTGGTAGGTAATTCTTAAATGTATCACCAATTCAAATCATTATATTGATATCATTATGCTAAATAAAATTGTTCAGTAGTCTTTATATCACTTTGTTCTTTTCGTCATTCATAATTATTTGATAGAACTGTTGGTTTGGAACATGCGAGCCAATCCGACTCATCTCAGATTCAGGTTGGATTGAGTTGAAATTCTTTTACAAATTTCAATACGGATTAATTTTTGACCCGGCTTATCAAGAACCCAGCTCACCACTTCACTTGAGTTGAACCTGTGATGAGTCGGGTTGATGAATCAACCCGCAAATAAAGGGTCACAAAAGTGTTTTTTGTTAAGTTGATTTTGCATTTGGGTCATGTTATTTTTTTAGCCAACACATAGATGATTTATAGTTTTTTTTTGTTTGTATTTGAATTATATTAAAGTTTATTTAGATTTTAATTAGAATTATAATTAGAATTTAGTTACAGAAAAAAAAAATGTATTTTTTTAATTAAGTAAACTCGTGAACCAAGCCGTTTAATCCACCAATCTGTAGTGGTCCGGGTCGGGTTAGAATTTTTTTGGCTCGCTAATAAATGAGGCGGATTGAATTGACTCACCTAGTGATCAACCTGTAGTAGATCAAGCCGGATTATCCATTTTCGCAACTCTATTATTTGATTCTTCATCCAAACATTTCGTCTTATTCATAATAAAATTCATGCTTGGTTTTATGTTGGAATATGCTGTTTCAAATATTTTCATCATTGACTTTTTTCAGAACAAGCTCAAAGTTGAATTATTTTTCCTTTTTCGGTAAGAAATAGTAATACCGACTTTTACAACATGAAACCTTCTTGGGGTTTTCTAAATTATTATAAAATTCACACTTCTATCATTTTTTTAGTTTGTGCTTCATTTTTTTCTCACTTAAAATTTAGTTCAATCACTAAATCAAAATTAAAAAAAATATTCTTTAAAACTAGAGTCTTAAATTTACTACTCCTTCCGTACCATATTAACATGTTTTAATAGTAATTTCGTATAATAAATATATTTTAAACATATTAAGAATCTAAGTATAACACGTGCATTATTAGACTTGGCTTAGAAACAATATTTTACGAAAACACACACTTAGTGTTTCTTAAGAAAATAATGTTAAAAAATGGATAATAGTGCGTATGAAAGACATTTTTTAAAAATATATACGTTATATGCAATACGAGTTGGGTAATGTGATGAGACCAAAACTCAATGAACTTTGATACTAAGAAAAGATGCAATCCCAATCTCAACTTAGGCATGAATTTAGGTAGGGTGATATATACACAACCTTGTGTTTAAACCGAATTTAGGTTGAATGATTTTGATTTATTTTTAAAATATTAATTGTAAATTTTATTCAATAATTTGATATATATTTTTTAAGACATAAGATGGTTTTTTATTTGACTCATAACCTTGTCTATTTAAAGAATTAATAATTTGTAATGCAAGTTTTAAATATGGAGTTAAAGAGAATAATGTGCCGTAGAAGGTAAAGTACAGAATTATAGTTATCAAATAAATATTATAATTAAGATTATAACAAAGTATATAAATATAATTGAGAATATATACATACAATCTACAAAAACTACACAAATATTATAAATTATGAATCTATTAAACCCTGAATGTATACATAAAAAAATCATTTTTCTATCAATAATTATAACTCGGTATTTTATCCTAAAAATATGTACCTATTGGTCAGTTAGAGAAATTAAATCCTAAATAGACTATTAAAATTACCTTTAGACTAATAAACTCAATCCTTTAAAATAAAGAAGGGGTTGAGCCAAAAATATATATTCAAAGACAATATTATGGTAATAAAAAAGGAATAAAATAGCATAATAATAATAATAACAATAATTATAATTATACACTCACTTATTAAGTTTAAAATACTTTATTGAATAAATTTAATTTTACCTGTGTTTTTTAATTTAAGAAAAACATGACTAATTCATTTAGATAGACATCGATAAAGTTAGACCAAACAAAAAAAATTAGGTCATATAGATGCTTGATCTATTTTTTGATTACTTATGTAATTAATGGTGGTTAAAGGTTCTAGCCTACAAAAAAATTAAAACTAATTAAATTAATTTTGTCTATAACTATAAAATTGTAGTGTCCATTCGTAATCATTTTGTAATTTTAATCTTATTAATATAATTTATTTTATTAAATTTATTATTTAATATAATTACCTATAATAAATAATAGTTATCTCAAATGTTATATGAAAAAATAATAATTTTATAAAACTTATAATAATTTTTATTTTAATAATCATTATAATATTTATTTTTTAATTATATATTTTTATTTATCATTATCATAAAAAAAATGGATACGCAAGGCACACGTATTTTCACTTGTATACTATAATGAACATATATGATACGATGAGTAGTCACGACAATAATTTATTTACAATTTAAAAAAACATCATACTATCTTCATTTAGACTAAAACTACACTGAGGTTTAGTAAAAGAGATTAATCTCATAAGTTAAAGTTTAAATGAGTGAGAAAAATTCTTATTAAAAATATGAAATGACACAAAAATTACGAGAACTAAGATTTAATGAGTAATTGTGATTCATTATAAAATTTAAGCGTAAAAAAATAAACCTATGTGCAATTTTCTAAGAAAGTTTTTTCTCGACAAGAAATATATTTTAACAAATTCATGGACCGTAGAGCAGGAAATAGTAATTAATTAAAAATTATGATAACAATAATTTTAAATAAAAAAAAAATCTTTATTTTTAAGCCCTTCAAATTTTATTAAAAAAAACTGTATCTTAATTAAAAGAGACATTTTATTTTTCACGAAAAAAAATGTTCATTGTTAATTAGCAGAGACATAACTGTGATGTGAGTATGATTAAGACGATCACGAACCAGCGTAATTTTTTTTTCTTCTTTTCTTTAACAATGTTATAATTAAGATTATAAATCCATTCAAAATTTATTAACACACATATATTATAAAGCGATATAATGATATTAAACGATAGTCGGGTGTGAAAATACAATTTTCCTAAACCATATTATTACGCATTTAATTGATAGGAAAAATGCAAACATTGGAATTGGGGGTGCTTTTTTATTTCCTTTGTCCCTCTCTTTCTCTTGTGGATAAACGCACTTAACTGGTAAAGGAGGGTTTTGATCTGGATAATAATTTTAAAAAACTGCATAATGTGGTGACAGTAGAAAATTAAAGGCAAGAAGAATTAAAATATGATTTTCATAAATATTTTTTAAAAAGCAAATTATTATTATTATTATTTTCTTAAGATGCAGAAGATCCAATTCCATTTTGATTTAAAAAGTGGTTTAGATGAATGGAATTGCATCAACGTAGGGTCATGAAAAAAGAATTAAATTTCACAATTTTTGTCTTCATTCCCATATCCCAACCCATTTCACTTTGTCCGATATTCATTCCTATTGTATAATATATAAAAATATAAGAGGAAGAGAGAGAAGGCAACAACATTGACCACATTGTATTATTGAATACACACATATTTTATGTTTTTGGTAAGAGGAGGAAATTGAGGATCTTAGATGCCAAAACTAGTCCTATTTTGTTAGGGGAGACAAAAAATAATTGAAAAGGTGTGTATGAGGATTTGAGCTTATCTCATTCCACACTTGCATACAAATTGCAACAAACTGGCTTTGACCCATGGTTTTCCTCCTATCGCTGGTTTTCCTTTCATCAAACTCAACACTTCTGGTTTTCTTTGGCCCATAGAAAATTCATCACAGATTTGGTATTGCTTACAGCTAATTAACTTGTTTCACCCACATAACTCTCTACTTCCACAATTCCACAATTAATTGCATTTATGACAGATTATGACCAAACTCTACTATTCTTTTATCTATACTCACTATAAATATACAGTCCCCACCATACACCCCCGCAAAAACACGCGCATAAACTCTCTCAAACATTGACCACATTCAATAATCAAGATTTCAGTCAAAATTGCTTCATTTTGAATTGTACACGGTCAATGATACACTTCTAGTGTAGCTCAACTGGTGTTATATCAATACTCTGGTAATTGTCGTTAACAGGTTAATTTAAACCTAACTCAACCTTATAATATCGGATTAAGATAAAGTTATAATAGATTCTACCCACAATCATATAATCATGTTAAAAATTGAATTTTAAATCTAACTAATTTTACAAGATCAGTTTGTAAAGTAAAATTTATCCAAACTTATATATTATAAATTGGTCTTATTTGTGATCGATATCATATTTGTACTGTTTAGAATAAAACTATTAGGATCGAGCGCTTACTGTTTGGTCAAAAGCTATAGTTATTAGTCAGGGCACAACTCCTTTTACTTAAGAGTGTAACACAAGCCCAAACACCACAATTTATTTGATTGTGACCCGGTCCACTTGGCCTCCGTCATAGGACAATTGATGTCACTTGCAACAATCTCGTCCTCAACAATTGTCTTACTAAAAATCCCACTTGAATTGTGATTTGACCCACCTTATCTCTGTCACGGAACAATTGCGCAACCCACAAAAACGCATTTGTTTTTGGATACTGTTGTTATGGATGGGGATGAAATGGTGAAATGGAAGAAATTAGGGTTAATTAATTAGATGATGAAGTGAATGTCCATTTTGATGAAGTGTGTGAGAAATGAGTGGAGTGGTAGCAGCTAGTGGGAAGTGGCATGTCTCAATCAGTATCTCTTTTCTATTTTACTTTTACACAGGAAAGATACAAAATGATAGCTGGAGCCAAGTTAGAACTCCAGAAAAGGAAAGGAGGGGCCAAACATTATAAATTCAATTTTCTCATTTTCTGGCATCCACATAGTTCAATTTCTTAATCAACACAAATCCAATTATCTTTTTGCACAAAAACTAAAACTGCTTCTGCCACGCACGCTAAAATGGAGTACTTTTCGCAACGCAACTGTATAATTAACATCTTTCTTCTTCTCCTTCTTCTTTTAAACTTTTCAATGCATTTAGTTGCATTTTATACGCTTTCTTTTGCACAAGATTCGCTTCATCTTTATTAATTCTTTCTCATGCATGCCCTCATGACACCTAATAATCTCTTTGTCTTCTTTTCATATTTATTATTCCTATAATTCTGCTTCACACACTAACTTAGTTGTTCAATATTATTAACATTTCCAACAATGGACAATTACTTTCTACTCAATCCCATTGTGATATTAATTATATCTTTATTTATGAATGCCAAAAGACAAATGCTCACAGCATAACGCACCCTCATGTTTAATAAACTTTTTTATTTCGTGGTTTTTTAATGAATTCTAGCAAATATTTTTTTTTGTTTGATCTCAATAGTATATATATTCATTATGTTTTAATCTAAAAATAAATAAACCAAACCTCTAATAATTTAATTCCTTGAGATATTTGACTCCATCTTACTCATACAAGTTTTCTTCTTCTTCTTCTTTGTATATTGTGATATTTACTGTAAAGCAATATGAGATAATTACGTATGTCTTAATGCTTAATTACTTTGTGTCCCACTATTGGAGTTTCAATGGTTTAGCCTCAAGATGAGAGGAAAAAAAAAAGATGTTTGAAAAAAGTGCTTTTGGAAAAGACGGTTTTCATGCCACATTTCGTGTAATTTTAAAAATCTGTTGGTCTGACATTTATTACACTCATCCCATTTTAATAACTGATATATTATGTTGGCTCAAATTATTTTTGTTAGTTTGTTATTAATTTTAAAAAAATCAAATAGATTTATATTCTACATATTTTGAAAAAAAAAACTATGACATTAATCTTGCTACGTATAAATAAAGTAAATTAAGTGGTAATATAATTTTGATTTTGAAGTTGGATGCATTGAGTCTGAGATGGAATCTAAACAGTGCATAAATAGTTTAATAAGAATGATTTTAGTATTGAATAAGGTTTTGGATGGTTTTGCGCATGACGTAGAAAGAGAAGTAACGTTAGCATGGCATGGCCACTTGCACCTTTATCACTCGTGGATCATTATAACAAATCCATATGAACATGACAATAAATGAGCTCATGCATAATTCAACCATTTTCAACATATCTAAATATGTGTGTACTAAAGAGTGTTGAAACATAGGAACTACTTAGGACATATGTTTGAATAATATTGGAGAGTAGTGGTTATATATATCTTATCCGAACCAAGACAACTAATACATGAAAATTTAAAAAAGAGGAAGAAAAGTTAAAATACTACAGCTGTGAGAATTAAAGTCAGAGTGCATGAAGTGCATTTGGACATTTTGACTCTCCAAGAGTCAAGTGTTTATTGATCTAACATTATGGCATCTTTGCATGTTGTTAGCATGCTTATAAATTATAATTAATTTATTTCATCATGCCGTGTTCCTTCTTCAAATCAATGCAAGAGAATATTACTATTATTACTCCTACTCCAAAGATTTATATAAGTTCAATTCTAGGTGAAGTATATTATCTCAACAAATTTATTCTCCTTCATAATTTTGGAACATACGAAGGACATTTTCATGGGTCAAGTCTCAATCTATATTTAAACCTAAGTTGAGAGACATCATCAAATTATTCTTGTGGTTGGTGTTCAAGCTTATATAATGTCATTAAAAGTCAATCTCAACCCTTATTTAAATCTAAGATCAAACTCGATCAAGTTAACTATCAACTAATTAAGATTCATTAAAAGGTACCTTATTTACCGATCTAAGTTAATAACAATTTATATTCTAGTTGTTGTACAATCTGAGTTTGAGATTATAAGATCAATGTAAATGTAAAAGGCACAATTATAACTTTTTCATAACATGTTATAAATAAATACAAAGGATGGTTAACTAATTTAAATACAACTTTCAAACTTTTTAAAAAAATTGTAAAGGATAAAAAAAGTATATCACATGATACACTATAAAAAATCTCTGTATGATAACTAATTTTAATGACAAAAACATAACTAGTTACTCTAGTCATCAATTTAAATTTAAATTTACAAAACTAAAAATTATTAAAATAATCACTATCATAATAGAAAGTTATAATTAGTGTTTGTAAATTGACATGTAAAATTAGCTATCATAATCTTGGGTACCAAAAGAGTTAATTTCTAAATTAATCTCTAATTAATTTATAACAAACTAATTTCTTTGATACCTAAAAGTTTGGTAGTTAATTTAAGAGTATAATTTACAAACCAATTATAAGTTTTTATTTATAATACTGACTATTTTGGTAACTAATAATTTTTTAATTTTATAAATTAATATTTAAATTAATTATTATAATGATTAATTCTTTTTTGTCACTAAATAATTTTTACCATATAAAAATTTTATGGTAGTTAATAACATATAAATCCTATTTGTACCGTATTCATCCTATCTTTTACCAACACAGAGACACACAAATTGTCACTTAACCAACAACAATATAAAGTGAAGACAACAAGGTTTGGTGTCTAAAGTAACTTAAGAAAAACATACCAACATTGGTTCATTGTGGGTCAAGGTTTGTTCCTTTTTACTCGTACACACTCACAATATTTTGTTCTACTATGGTTTAAATGATGATTTTGATTAATAATTAGTTTAGATTTACCTTTTAATTAAGATATATATTCTTCTTATTGATGAAAAATAAACAAAATAAATATTACTAAGACTATAAGTTTTAAATAAGAACATGTTAGACATCATTATGAATCTTGAGATCTCAATTATATTGATAACCTAAAGCCCATCAATTATTTATCTCACATGAAAATTTATTAAAATATAAAATAAAATGAAAGAATACAAAACATGAAAGATCACACTAAATTCGTGATAAAAACATCTAAATAATTATGTGGAAGTAAAACATTAAATCATTTATATTGTTTTTTATGAATTAAAGTTAAATTAGTCAACTTATCAATACAATGATTTCTTTTCCAAAAAACATGAGAAACTTTGAACTATATATACTTACAAATTTGCAAGCCCCAACGTCATTGACTCCAAAAAATCACCTGTTAATTAAACTATGATTATAAGTTAATCAAACTATGACTACAAGTTTAGGACAAGGATAATGATTAGAAATTGTTTCCCATGAACCCCTACCTAAACAAGAAAATAGACAATTCTATTAGCTACTCCATTAACATGAAAAAAGGACGCTAATTTGTATCTAAAAACTCTAAAATCATGTAACATATATAAAAGTTAACGATTTAACCAAAATTGTAATTAAAATCATTGAATAAGAATTAGAGAAAATATCAAAATTATAATTTAACCTAATTTTAATTATGTCTTGATTTTATAAACTAATGATGAAGTGACATTGATTATTTATTTGTTTCTCAACGATTATAACTTTATACACGCACTAAAAGGTTTTATATATACACATTACTAACAAAGACTTTTGATATTTTTGATATTTTTTGTATGTTAATAATCTATCTGGTGACATAAATTTACATTGGAATTTATAATATCTGACATAAATTTATGTTGAATCTTATAATATCTAACATAAATTTACGGATCCTAAAATACTCAACACAATTTGTTTTCGATTTAAAAAATAATAATTGGTTGGCCTTAAAGCAGAACGTGAAATATATAAATATATACATTGCAAGGACTTTGTTTTTGGTACACGAAACACAAATAACAATAATATGAAAAATAAGGAAAAAACATAATGGAGACATTTAAACATTCTCATAATTAAAATTCTCAAAAATAATCATGAAAATATATACCACATATTTCAATGACACACTTCCTATAAAACTCTAATATAATCGAAGCAACTATCACAAAAAGTCCTTCAAAAATAAAGGGAGACATTATTGAGTTTCCAAAAATAATTACAATTTTAATGTGAATAATTAGACGTTGTTTAAGCAACTGACCTCAATGTTGAATTTAACATCCAATTCTTTGTAATCAAACATATAAACCATGCAACATATAATTAACATATTTTTTACTAATTTTATATATATATAACCACAAATGTATTACTTTAAAATTTAAAATTTTGAATTAAAAATAACACACAATATTTTATATATAAATGAAGTCGTAAGTAATAGGTATTTTAAGAAGGCGACAATCTATTTAAATCTTTTTCCATATAAATAATTTTACACAAAAAGAATAAAATAATGGATCATCACGATCTTTTATTTTTTTTTTACACAAACACTTTACTTTCGGTAAAAAAAAAATTGTAATTACAGAAATTGAGATAAAATGAAAAAAAAATAATAATAAGAGGGTAATTGTATTAATTATTTGTATAGAATGAGCAAACATTGTAAGTATATTAGAAGTGTGTTTGTGTTTGACATCTTAATGATTGATCTGACGCCAAGTTGCAGCAGCTTTGGTGGTGAAGATGGGTGAGTACTGGAGCGTACAACTTACCCAAGTTCATGCACTTGCCAACTTGCCAACTCTGTTTCATTTTTTCTTCATTTAATTTCTATTATTATTGATTATTGATGATGATTATATTATGATTATGATAAGCAAATAGATGTGTGGCTCTCACAGGTGTCTTGCTGTTGTACCCTGTGCTTAGTCACTGTCCACTGTTCTTGCCTCATACAATGCATTATTTTATTTATTTTATTTTCCAATTACATCAACTTTTTCTGCCTAGCTCCACTCCCTTCTATAATTTTTGTTTTTTGGGATTCCGTTAGAACATTCATTTATATTTCGTTTTTGCATATTAAACAACTTTCTTTAATTCATTCAATCATTTAATCACATACATTATATTAAAACATTGTATCAAATCTTGTACAACAAATAGTACATAAATACGGCTTCCTCTTGCGTGTTGTGGGGTTAGCATGTTATAATGTTGTGTCTTATTGATTATAACTAAAAATCTGTATTTTAAATGTTAAGAAAATATTGCCCATTACTGTGTATGTCTATAGTTTTTTCTTTAATGTATGGCGTGATGGTGATGTGAATTTCTATAACCCCCAGAAAAATTCAAATATATATATATATTAATCGATTTTTTTCTTAGTATAAAAAATATATATAGAAAAAGAAAGGAGAAAATGGTTAAAAATAAAAAGTTTAATAGACTCAATTAGGTCATGAATCAAGTTCCCCAATCCAATTAGTAATGATTTTAGGTCTGAATATTATTAAACGTTTGACTCGGTACCATTTTTTCCTTTTTCAAATTTATATAACTTTAAAAATAGATCAATTTGACTCGATTTATTGAACAAGCACTCATACAGCCGGATGAGATGATAAATAATTATAATTTATAGATTTAAACTTTAGATTGGTTCTCATTTTTATTTGAGAATTTTAATTTAGTCATAGGATTTTTTTCTAATTTTAATTTAGTCATTTATGTCCGTACTAATGATGTTCATGAATTTAGCTCATAATTTAGTCATTTATGTCCGTACTAATGATGTTCAATAATTATAATGTGTTAGTTCATAATTTTTTTTTCTTTTTATATTTTTTTTCATTTCAAATTTTAAAAGAAGAAAAAGTTTAAAATAATTAAACAAAAAAATACCATATAAAATGTAAATTTAAATAAATTTAATTTTGTTAAAAATATTAATTTTAATAAAAACATCATTATAACATTTATATAAAAATTAAATTTAATCTTAATTTGAAAAGACATCAAATCATTCTAATTTAAAAATAAATGAGAGACAAAATAACAAATGTAAAAATTAAGACAAAATAACAAATATAAAATTATATTTGTTTTAACATTAACACATTACATTGTCATTGTTACGTCATATTTTCTTTATTAAGTAACATGATCCTCATTTGATATGTGATATTTTTTTATAATTAAAAATAAAACAAAAACGAAGACTAGCAAAAGATTTAAACTTAATTTATAAAACATTTAAACCATAACGAATATTTTTCACGTTTGATTCATATAATCCAATAGGATTAAATTTAGTGATTCATTTTGACACTTTTAATCTTGAGTAAAGTTTGTGTAAAGTATAAGACCAGAAATTTTTTTATCACTTTTCAGGTTTGAAGTTAGAGTCACAAGTACTGGTTTTGGATCTTTTTACCTATTGTGCTCGTTAAGAATATATTATGTTGAAACAAGAGTGTCTATTTTTCCTTTTTCCATTATTTATTTATAACTACTATTATTGTTATAACTGTAGTTGTTACGTGGTTATTTTTATTATTTATGACCATTTTCTTAAAAAAAAATATGTGCTAAGTTTTTCTTTTGCCATCAATAAATAATATATTAATAGAGAATATTTAGAGTGTTTCAACTCTTTCACAAAAAATATAAATAAAACAAGGTTTGATCACAATTAGATACCAAAAAAAAATTCAGCTAAATACACGCTGAAGATAGAAATATAATAACGTATTACATATGTAAACATCTGCAACAAGAAAAAAAAAATATAGCTATTGATGAAATTGGTTAATAAATATATAAAATTGATCACAAATACATAAAATCACCGAATTAGTAAAAATAAATAATAACAAAAATTTTAATCATAAAACAATTAGTTATCGATTTTAAAATTGGTCGTTAAACAGTCACCAAAATTACATTATTAATCAGTTACTAAAAATTTGATCACCTATTAAAAATCAATTTAATAATAAAAAATAAAAACAAATTTTAATTTAATAAAGTAATTTTCGATCTCTGTATACAAAATACCATGAGAAAACAATAATTTCCTATTTGTGAAATTCATTTACCTAATTTTTTTTTTCAATCTAAAATAAGTATAATTAATTTTCTATTTGTGGAGTTCATTTACCAAATGTTTCTTTTTCATTCTAAAATAAGTATAATAATTTATTTATCTAAGAAAAAGTAACTCAACACTATTTAAAACAAAACTATTAAATAATTCACTATAACATTCCCAATAAGCAGTGGGGATGATTTTGGGGGCAGGGAGGGCCCCAAATTTTGAAAATTTTTAATTATATATATATATATATATATATATATATATATTACTTTTTTGGAAATTTATTAAAAATTTTAATTGTAGGTATTATATTTTAAGAATTGATCAAAATTAAATTATATATTTTTTATTTATTTTATAAAGTACAACATTTAATATTAATAGATAATAAAGAATAAAAATATTTAGGTTTAATTTCTCTATTAGTTCTTGTTTTTGTCAAAAAAATGAGACTAGAATTATATTAATTACATCTCTCACTCTCACATGTTTTCTTTTTTTTTCTTGAAGAAAAAAAAGTTTGACACAAACTTTTTTTTTGCTTTCATTTCTCATTTATGCTATTTCTTTCTTATCTCTTGTCTCACTTAATAATGAATACATTATTTTTTATCTCATCAGCTTTTTGTTCACTTCTGTATGAATATAGAAAAAAATGTATCACATATTTTTTTATAATCGATTTTTAATTGTAACTTAATTATAATATATTTTTCTTTTAATAATTACATGTCTCAATTGTTTATTAGATTATGATAAATTAATTTTTAATATTATTTAAAAAAAGATAGTATATTAATAAAGAATAAAAGAATAAATTCATCGTTTAAAAGTGATAAAAAATAAACTATTAATGAAAACAATATAGATTCTACTTCTTCACATATTTTGAAGCATTATACTAATGATCAAATTGTTTGGTAGAGAAGTCATTCTTTAAAGCATTATACTAATGGTCGAATTTAATGATCTCAAAATTATATTATTTTGGCCTCTCCAATATTTTTTGTTAAGATCTGCCACTGTTTGTGATGAAGTGAAATTTAAATTATAGAATAAACAATATCTCAAATACCCATAACTTTGCACCAATAAAAACCAAAAAAAAAATTAAATATAGAACTAAAAAATATTTGATTTTATATATAAAGTAAATTAGTGACTTAATATATATAGTAGTTGTTTATAACATATTATAACTTTGTTTATCATTCAGTTGTTATCTCAAATCACTCAAAATTCCGATTTCTGTTCCTTCCTTCTTAAACAATTTCAAGATAATTACTCCGTAATCTTTTCTTTACTTCTAAAACTCCAAACTTGCCGAAAGAAAATCAACGAACGTTAATATGTATTAAATACAGAAATTTTTATTTGATTATTACAGTATAATGATATTTATAATATAAAAAAGAACATTATTTTACAGGTGAGTTTGAAGGCTGTGAAAAAGTAGTGAATAAGATAAAAAAAAATGTCGGAACAAAGCAAAGCTAATAATAGTAGTATATGTAAATATGAATAAGGATATTTGTTGTAAAAAGTTGGTGGTATGAATACGATATGAATGAGATGTGTTGTTTTTGTATATCCATTGGTTGGGGTTGGGTGGGACATTGGCATGCGCATGCACAACCTCATATTATACTACATGACATGACATGGAAAATGAAGAGGAATACCCATACATACATTAACACTACATGACAACACATACTGTCATCTTCACCTTTTTCTTTTCTTTATTTCTAATCATTATATCAAACTATATTTTATGAACACAGCCTGTATCATCAGAACACACCATAACAATTATTATATTTTATTTTTTATTATGGTTTCATTTTCTTGCAAAAAAGTCTCTTATTGTCCCTCCCCCTGTTACATTGGATATACGTGCTGCAAAACAACAACACTTATTAATCTTTCTCTCTCCCTCTCTCTTTCTACCTATCTATAAAACACAACCCACTTGTTTCATGTAAACACAATCAGAGTAACCTAGGATATATTATATCATTACACCATTTTTTAATTTAGAAAATGAAAAATATTAGCCAAAGTAAAAAAAATCGCGGCCTTAAATATAGGTAATGGTTTGACAACGATTTTAAAACCGTGATGTTTGTAACCGAAACCATAGTTCAAAGGTCATAGTTTTTTTCTAAACTTAAGAATTTTCACAAACTGTGTTAGTTCTCTAGTGAGTACTCACCAAAGTCTCACATTGAATAATATGAAGAAAAGAGCAGGAGAAAAATATTATAAAAGTAAAAAGTTGGTTTTGGTGTTGTCACCACAACTAAATAAGTTTCTTGGGTGTACGAGGGGCTTGAGTAGTTGTGTGTCATTGGAAGGTTAGCAATTTTTGCCAGAAAAATTGCACTATGACTTGAGTGATAATATTTATTGTTGACTTTGTGGATGTAGGCCTTGAGATTTCCTGTATGCTTTTGTTTATTTTTTTGCTCTTATTTTGGGTGTGATTCTTCTCGAAGAGATTATTATTTTTAGTGCGTGATTTCCCAACAAACTGTTATCTTTGATCAATATAATAAACAACATTTTTTTCCTTGTTTAAGACAACATATGTTGTACGTTGCCTATTTTTTTAAAACAACACATTTTAGACATTGTACATTATGTAGGCAAAACATTTTACATGTTGCCTATTCTTTAGACAACACATTTTATATGTTTCTTATTCTTTTGACAATTTTTTTATAAATATACATATTTATACAAATATACATATATTTATACATTTCCTTTTTCACCCATTTGTTTTAAGTAATAAAAAAATATAAGAAGTTATATATAAAATATTAAAATACAATTTATTTAATATTATGAAATAATTAAAATATTAGAAGGTTAAATTAATATTTTTGTAAGTTTTTAATTGACAACATAAGTAAAACTCAAATGTGTAATACCATAATGTACATGCGACTACCAAAATGTGTACAAGTCAAAATATTAGTAATTATACAACTAGGGGATTTTTTTATATAATTATTTTACTCAATACTTTTTGTATATATTATATTTTTGAGCAATAATAATTTATTATATGAGTTTACTTCAACATGTGATACTTTTATAAAGATAGGCAAGTGTGAATAAAAGATGCCTAACAACAAATGTCAAACCCACACAGTATGTTTTGTATAACTATAATCAAAGGGTTCTTAATATATTTTGAAATATGTATATTATGCAAATTTTGAAATATAGGAATGGGAAATTAAATAATCGTATATTAATATACGATTTTATAAATACAATCTTTACTATGTCATAATTCTGTTTATTGTAAGTGAAGAGAGAGGGTACTTTAGATTCGAGGAGGAAATCAAACTTATACTATATAATTAAAATTTTAATTAAACAAATTTAGTCTAATTTTCATATCTTCTATGGTTTCTGAAAGTAAAAATGATGGACGATATATAATATCAAACTTTTGTAGAGAAACTAGAAAATATTTTTTTAGAAAAACAAGCTTTCCAAATAAATGAAAAGTATATATATATATATATATATATATATATATATATATATATATATATATATATATATATATATAACTTTAATAACAAAATATTTTAAACCCTCTAATATTATTTAGTTTGCAGCTTACAATTATATAAGTTTACCTTTCGATATTCGTAATTAAAATTAATCTATTTAAATTCCTACACATATATACTATTTTGATCTTTGTCTAAAAAAAAGTAAAATTCTTCTATGTACATAAAATAATACAAGAAAAATGTATGTTTCATTAACAACCAATTTTAGTGACAAAAAGTTGTTAGTCATTATAATGACTAATTTACAAAATAAATAATTATTGATTACTAAAATAATAACTATTATGAATAAAAAATTATAATTGATTTATAAACATTAGTTACCTAGATTTTTCTACCAAATGAATTGGTTTCTAAATTAGTCTTTAACTAATTAGAGACCAATTTATCCACCAATTATAATTTTTTATTCGTAATACTGACTATTTTAATAATCAATAAATTTTAAAATTATAAATTGGTATCTAAATTGGTTGTTATTATAGTGACTAATCACTTTTTATTACTAAAATGGGTTGTTAATAAAATATTTTCTTGTAATAAAAGAAGTGTCACATTATTTAAAAATCAAGATTCAAAATAGTATATATTAACAAATCAAAAACATCTCATAAGATATAGTTTGTGATCAGTGGGGGAGCCCTTCCCCCTCCCAATTTTTTTTCATTTTTTTTTCAATTTTTTTAAGTTATATATTTAATTTTTTTTTAAACTATATATATTATTAAAATTTTTAAATTATGTCTATCTTTTTAAGTTAGATAATAATATATTAAAATTTAATAAAAATTGATTTTTTTTTATTTTTTTAAAGTATAATATTTAATGTTAATAAATAGTAAAATATAAAATCAAATATAATAAAGAAAAAAATTATTAATATAATTTTCATTTTCTCTCTTCTGAGTTTTTCATACGTTGTACTTATCTCTCACTTTTACCTAATTGTTTTTTGTTATTGAAGAAAAAAAAAGGCTAAACAGAAACTCATTATTTTTATCCTCATTTTTTAATATTTTCTTCCATTTTTACATAATAAAGAAGGTAACTTTCTCTTGTCTCACTTGGTAATGAAATACCTGTTTAATATTTAGCATTATTTTTTTTTATCTTATGACATTTTGTATATTATTTAATTTTATGAATATAGAAGAGTAAGTAATGTATTATGTGATTTTTTTTATAGACAATTTTTAAGTTTACTTGATTATCATAATTTTTTGTAGTAGTTATGTCTCTTAATGTTTGATTAGATTATGATGAAAAAATTTAGTATTAAATTTGTTTTTTAAATAGGTATATATATTGATGAAAAACAAAAGAATAAATTCATTTTTTTTAAATTGATAAAAGAAAAGTGAAGATCAAAACAGGACAATATCATTACTCATCGCATAACAATGAAATAAAATACTTGTGATGACTTTTGAATTGATATGTGCACATTAGTAAAAGGAAAAATGAATATTTTGTAGATAATATGGTTATTTATATTGGAAAAATAATACCTGAAAAAATGTAGTTATGATTGAATCATTTGTAAGTTCTAAAATATGAAAAAAATGATGGATAATTTTCAGATATGTGTAATTTCTTTTATAGTTATAGTTATACTAAATTATATATTCATTTTTATTGAATTAGTAACAATAATATTAAATATATATAAATTTTAAGTATATTATTTTGACTCTTCCAAAAATTTTGGTCAAGATCCGTCACTGCATGTGAATCATTGCATGCATGCAAAATTTGATTATAAAAGTTAAACTTTGCTCGCTTATAATTATACTGATATATTTAGTTTCTGAATCATGTTTTATAAGAAATCAAGTCATAGCTTATATTGTGAGTGAGGAAAAGACCAAAACAACTTTCTTTGAGCAAGAATAAGTTAATAACTTTGTTTTTGCTGAATAAAAGAATGTTGCCTAATCCAAGTTAATAGATGACTAGAAATATTTTCTTGATCTTTTGTTGAGATGAGAAAAATGACTTTAAAAGTGGGCATTATTGTAAATATTATATTATGGTAGCATTGGTGGTGGTAGATAGTTGTAGAAGTTTTTGTTTCCAATGCGATAAGTTATGCAAATTGAGAAGTTGAATAGTATTGATGAAGATATTTAGGGCTTTTTCTTTCCCATTATTTGGGGACCCAGGGACGTGGCCAACAAATATCCGCATCTCAAATTATCAAATATACTACTATTTACTTATTCTATACTCTCTTTTTATATTATTTTCTTCATCTTCTTATAACACAAATATCTCCAAATATATCCTTAAACATATTCCATGATGCTTGATTAGAGGTCATTATCTACTCACGTAATCAACTTCTTGTTCAGAAACATTACATGATAGATCCTATAGTAATAGAATACTCTTTTTATATTGGTTACTTTTTGGATAAGTTTTAAAAGAGTTAAATAGTTACACTTTTAACGGAATTAGTTTTTTTTTTATTAAAAATGTAATAATGTTAGATGACGAGTTTATTAATTCTAATTTTAATAAAACTATCCATTTTGATTACATAATAGATAGACAATAAGAAACATTAACCATTAATAATGTTATGCACAGTATATGTAATACATAGGTCGAGTACCAAATGATGCTTAAAATTTAAAACTTGAAAAGGTAAAAAGAAACACTAAATTCGCCTTCATTTTTATAGGATAACGTGTTAGTTTTTTTTTTTTCTTTTTATTCGATTATACATCATGTTATATGAATTATAAGTAAACTTTTACGTCAATGTTAATATGCCTCTTTCGTGAAAAAAAAGAGTGAAATTATAAGATAAACTAAGTTTTTTGTGTAATGACCGAGAAAATAGTAAAGAATACTAATGATTTCTAAAAGATGGTATTCGATTGTCTTATTATTTACAAAATATTAAATTATAAATAATATTTTTATAAATCAAATTTCATTTTATAAAAATCATTATTTCTCTATTATTTTTCTCTAAATTTTTTCTATGGCTTTTCTTTAGTTGTTTAACTCCATTGCTAGTCTATTCAACTATCATGAACTAGTAGCAGTGAAGTCATAGAAGAGAACTCTACATATTTAATCAATTATAATTGAAAAAAATAAAGTAAGTTCACTTTGTTGTTCTATTTTAATTTAGCATCTTGATTTGCACCTAGTTCTATGATCCATGCATCTGACTCAAACTAGCTTAAATTGAATCTCTATTTAGTTGTGATCAGTATCATACACTCAAATATGTTATTTGATGTCTATGTAGGTAGTTAAAGCATCTTGTGAAGAGCTAAATAGTGTTGGAGTAGTATGAGTCATTATGTTAGAGATATCATATATCTCCTGGTTTTAATTCTATTGGTGGAGATATAATATATTTTATTGTCCGTTATTATCATTATGTATTAGGATGATATCTTAGGTTTTACTTTTTTCTTTGTATCATGGAATATTGTACTCTATATATTGAACTAGTTTCTATAGATCAATATGAAAAGCATGAATGCTCTCATTGAGTGGCTCTTCGTCAAACACCTCTTGTGAATATTTTTCCTTCCGTGGCTTATACATATCTAACATGGTATTAGAGTCATTGTTTAAAAAGTTTATCCTAGCGAGATTTCTTTAACATTCTGTTTTACTCGCTATCAGGCCGCTAACAGACAACCTATTTTTAGTCTCACGCACGAAATGTATATACCTCAGCTTGAGGAGGGTGTGTTGGAACTTCCACAATGACTAGAGATAAAACAATTTCATAGTATATAAATGGGGTGCAAACCTCATTTTACAAGCCGATTTTGTGGGGTTGAGTTAGGCTTAAAGTCCACCTTTTTTAACATGGTATCAAAACACCTTCTGCATTTTCTCCTTTCTTGTTGATTTCCTGCCATGGTGAATCCTACTCCATCCTCTGGTTCATCGCCTTCCGCATGTTCTCGTGGCTTTCTCCAGGTTCATAAGCTCTATGCACATCTTGTGGGGGGAGTCAGAGATATCATATATCTCTTAGTTGATAGAGATATAATATATTTTATTCTCCTTTATTATCATCAAATATTATGTATTAGGATGATATCTTAGGTTTTATTTTTCTCTTTATATCATGTATGAGATATTGTACTTTATATATTGAACAAGTTTATAATATATCAATATGAAAAGCATGAAAGCTTTTATTGAGTGGTTCTTCATCAAGCACCTCTTATGAATATTTTTCCTTCTCATGACTTATACATACCTAATACCTTAGGATATTATAAGGAACCTATTGAAGATTCTTTTTTTAGGTAATGGAAATTTTTTATTTTGTTATTTGTTTTAGTTTTGCTCAGTTTGATGAATTTTGAGTTTGTTTGATTGAATGATCGTTTAGTTTGTTTTGTGACTTGGTGATGAGTGATACATAAACGAAAATGTGAAATTTGATTTATGATTGTTGGTGTTAGTATTTCTATAATATTGATGGTAAAATTAGTTATGATGGAGAATCTTGTATTGTTGAGTTTTGTAAATTTGTTATATGATAGTTAGATAAAAAAAAATTGTTGTGTATTTGGCTAGTATGATTGGTAAGGATTGAGAAACTGATTTTAAGGATGATATTTTGATGAATCTTTAGAGATTGAACTCTCTAGAAATCAAGTGGTCACGTAATCTTTTAATGTGAGTTATGAGATATCAATTTAGTAAATAGGTGCTATTTGAGATTGGTTTGAATTAAATTATAAGTGTTGCGGTATAAGAAAACAATTGAATTTATCAAATAGATCCAATAAGCCAATGTATATACCAGATCAAATTTAAAAATTATGCAGCACTAATGCATGACTTTGCACCGTTGATAGGCGCTACTTGAAAGTTTACATTCAAGTGAGTTTTAATTTTCTTCTCACTAGGCAAGCTAATTGGACAGGTCACACAATTTTGTTGTGCGAGCCAAGCAAGTTTTTCTTCTAGGGGTCTGATCTAGAGATGACAATGAAATGTGCTAGACAAGTTTCACTATCTCATATCCATATAAAAAAAATTCATCTTCATTTCATACTTAAACTAAATCGGTATCAAGTTTTTGTTCATCCCTATCCTCACCGGGTAACGGATATATTCTTGTACTCATATCCGTATCCGTTTTCCTACTATTTCAATATTAATTAATTAATTTTTATAAAATAATAAAAAATTACGGTAAAGGAAACATAATATTATCAAATATTCAATATTAAGATGGTTACTTCTTCGATATCAAATTTTTAGAAATAAACTATAATTGTATACATTTCAAATTAGAATACCAAATAAAATTTGATGAGAACCAAAACATTTATTATATTTGTAAATATTAATGGAACCTAGTTGATAAAAATTAAAAAATATTTAAAAATATATATAAAAGGAAAACAAGTGTTCAAATTAAAATATATTTTAAATATTTATTTATTTCAATATTTTAAATTATAATGAATCACTTTTTTATATACTAATAAAAGTTATAATATATCACTTGACCAAAATTACGCAAAAAAAGAAATATTAAACTAATACTAATAAAATTTAAAATTTTAGCACGGATCTTGTATTTTTTGAACTTCAATATATATTGGATGGTGATAAAAAAATTCATGGCAATTACATTTTTATATTATAGTAAATGAAATTTTTTTATACAATTATGGTGACAAAATTACAATATGATTGATAATGAGTTCGTAAATAAAAAATAATTATATAAAATATATCAAAATAGTATTTTACATGATAAAAATAAACAACAAACAAAAATATTAAAAAATTATTGAATGTGCTCTTAAAAACAATTTAAGAGACAATTGAATGAAATAGCACAGAGAAAAAATTAAATGTGTATAATTAAGGGTTTGATAAGATGATAAATAACTTAGAGATATAAGAAAACTTTTAAAATATCAATATAGTAAATGATTGAAAAATAACCAAAATCATTTTAACAAAAGAAAAGAGTTCTTCAAATGAAAAAAAATATATAATTTAGTAAAGAAAGTAATTTTTTTATATTACCAAGTAAATGAAAGAAATTTATGCTATTAAGAAAATGGGTAGCGATAGGGATGGAAATGTGACAAAAATTTGATATCCGTTAGGTTTAGATATGGGTATAAAGATGAATTTTTTTTATAAAGATGATTATGAAATAGCGAAACTCGTTCCCATCCCATTGCCCTCCCTTATTTTGTAAAAGTAAAAAATTCTAATCAGTTTAGATAGACAAATATCAAAACACCAATAATCATTCTAAAAATAAATATAATTACCTTAATATCTAAAAAGTGTTCTCAAAAATAGCATCATATACATCCTTAATATCATGTCAAATTGGCAACTATTACATTATTTCTTAATAGTTTTTTGAATTTTTTTTAATGTTGTGAATTCCTTTTATTAACATTAATTAGTTAAGATCGTTTTATTATCAATGTCAAATGAGAGAAATTTTCCGATGACATTGATTAAAAAGTTAGTAAGAAAAGTTCAACCACTAATATTACAAAGATCATTCTAATTAATGTCAACGTAAACATTTATGTTTAATATTAATTGACAACAACATCAATCAAACGTTAATTAAGAAAAAAAAAGTTAATATTAGTAATATTTTTTAACAAATTTGCAGAAAAATAAATTAATTAAAATTCATAAAGTTTGATATTTTTTAATTATTACTAACTGTTCAATAGTTAAATAATTTTGAATATGTGATGATAATTAAAATATTCATCTTAAATATTTATTACTAAAAAACATATTTTTTTGTCAATTTTTCTTTGAATTTTTTTTCTTAAATAATACTTATATATTTTGTCATGAATAATAATTTGTAAGAAAGTGCTACCAATTTTGTTGCAAATTTTATAAGAAATACTAAAAAAAATTATAATTTTGTAAGAAATAATTATTCACAAAAAATTATTTATCAATTAAAATTTTTAGCAAAAAAAAATTCTTGTAAAATTTAAATGACCTTATTAAAATAAAAATTTTGATAAAAAAAATTATATAAAATAAGATTAATTCAAATTTTGTTTATCATCAAATATTTTAAAAATTATGATTTTTTTTATCTAAATGTGTGAGATAAAATCAAGCACGTTAAGAATATATATATATATATATATATATATATATATATAAATATATCAATTTAATTTTCTTCCAGTGTGTAGTGCGAAGGGATAAAATGTTAGGGGTGAATTTGTGCTAAGGTAATTTTTAATGTAAAAGTAACATTACAAAGTTTTGTTTTATTTTATTTTATACTCTTTTATATTATTTTGAATTTCTCTTACAAAATTAGTTTAATATAATTTTTTATAAAATAAATATTTGAATAATATCTTAAGTTATAATTTAAGATAAAGTTGAGAATATGTAGGTTAAAAAAATAAATGAAAGGGTGCAGCAGGGATGGGTTTACATTAAGTAGTGCCGGACAAGTGGGGGAAAGAAGAAGGATCCTACTGCGCGTTGACTTTTTATTTGTGACACTAATCAATACTCCAAAAATTATAAGAAAAGTCAAATGCATTTTAATTTATTGCTCAATAATTCACTCTCCTCTCTTCAAACCACAATCCTGCTTTATAATAATTTAATATCATTGGATAAGTAGAAAAAAAACGAAAGATTGAGAAAAATTAAAAAAATTAGTTAAGTAATAATAAATTATCAAAATATTCTCATTTAAAATACAATAGAAATGAGTATGAATTAATTTTTAAAGAGGATTTATTATGAAAATAATGGTAAAATTTTTTTAAAAATTAATGTTTAATTTATTTAATTAATTAGGTACAAATTATGTTTTTTTTGCTCATATATAAATTTGAAAAATTAAAATTCAATAAACTTAATTAACAAGTTAATTAGTTAAATTTAAAATTTTCATAAAACTAATTATTAAATCTTAAAAGAATTAACTTCAGAAATATCCAAATTTAAATTATTTATTATACTATTTCTTTTAACGTGGTTAATTGTGTCTATAAATATAAGAAAAGTAATTGACATGATTAATTATTTTATTAATATATATATATATATATATATATATATATATATATATATATATATATATATATATATATATATATAGCATAATTTTGAATGTAACAGATTATGTTTAATTATTTTCAACTGTTTTAGTAAATATTTTTGGAAAGTCAACTATAAAACTATATTTCATTTATCACGTGTTAAGATTTGTTTTTTTATTTTTCTTTTGCATTTTCTTCATGTCTTGGAAACAGACATAGCTTAAGAATTTTTTCAATAATTTCTGACTCTGTTGTTTCTTTCAAACTATTATTTATATCTTTATTTTTACTATAATTTTTAAAAATCCATTATATTATAAAGTATTCATCATAAACCGACCCAATCCAAAAATAATACAACTACTAAAGTTCAGATCCACCAACTAAAAATTTTAAATAACATTTACAACACAAAAAAGTTACAAAAAATTAATCTAACATATATGATATAACTCTTTTAGTTAAAGTGAACAAAAAAAAAACTTTTTTCAGTCATTAATTTTTGAACTAGCTCTAATAATAAACCTAAAAAAATAATTTACATATTAAATTTTATTTATTACATACTCTAAATAATGTATAATATATATAGATCTAGAAAGATTTATTTATTTAAAAACAAATATTTATTAAAGCGGCTAAAAATAATGTTTAGTATTTTAATAATTTATCTTTTGTACTTACCTACTAGCTGCAGAGATATTTGTGAGTGTATGCTTATTATTCCAGCTTCATATGTCATCTTCGTTTTTTTCTGACCTAAATCATGCATGCTTACGTGAAGAAGGATAACACCACACCCACATTATGTATAATTAATCACTCTTTAAAACCTATACAGTGAAAAATAATATTCAAATAAATTCAATTTTGATCAGTTCATGCTTAAACTAAAATTTATTATATTATCATCCGAATAAAACCGCCAAGACAATATAAAAATAAAAAATAAACTGCTATTTAATCATGCATATAAAAAAAAAAGTTTGTGTGCGAAAAGTACGTTTGAATAAAGAAGAATTGGTGAAGGTGAATACGAATTTGTGGTGTAGGTTTTGTCTTGCTCCAATATTAATGGAAATATGCATTATGTTTTCTGAAATTCGTTTTCCGATGCTCAAATTCTGAGTCTGTGGAACAGTGCATTTGAATATGCACGCACTTTCAGCAAATACATCAAACAAAAAAAAAGAACTGAACTTGTCATCATCCTTATCTCTTCTTTTTAATCTCTTCACTTACGTGGCTTTCATTGTCACACGTTTATGCATCATTCAAAGACTTATGAATACCCTCGCATTTCACAATCACACTTAACAGTGTTCCATGCGTGTTCGAACACCAAAAAAAATAATGACAACATATTTTTAATCAAATTACTTCTATGATTTCTGTTATTTACATTTCTTCATAGTTACCCTAAAGGACTTCACCTGCAATCAACAAATATTAGTGATCAGAATTTTTGTTATAAGTGACATCAATTGTTTCATAATAGACACTAAATGAACCCGGTTACAATCAAATAAATCGTGATGTTTTAACTTGTATTACACTTTTAAATAAAAAGAGTTGCGTCCTAACTAACAATTATAACTTTTGATCTAGTGATAAGTACTCAATCATTCTTAGATATTAAACTTAATTTATTCAAAGTCAAAATGATGAGATCAAATCATGAACTTTCTTCTGATTCTCCTGCGTTTTTGTTAATACATAGCATCATGTGACGTTCCACTTTTATGCATACAATTAAAAAAGTTTCCAAGTTCATGCTCTGATAAATTCAAATTCAAGTTTAAATTATTTTTTTCTTAAAACTTCTACGTTGTCTAACAAGTCAAGAGTTGACATATTGTGTTACTTAGATATTTTAGTTTTGTAATTACGATTTCTATGAGCAGACGCAAAACTACACTCTTGAAATTCCTAAGTTTTCTTAGTTGTTAATTATATATATATATATATATATATATATATATATATATATATATTTGACATTGACACGTAGTGGGTGATAAATTCCACCACATGCATGCATCATGTGCTGCATGCAAACGTGTCAAAAATCAATCTGAAATACCTAAAGTTTTCAAAATCTATGTGGGGATATAATATAGCTGTTTGACATTATGATTATGTTATTTATGAGGTTTTCTCAAATTGATTCTCTCAGTAATGGTCAACCAATCAACAAATAAAGATTTAAGAACATAAAATAAAAACTAGACAATTTTTTAATTTTATTATAAAAAGTTTTTATTGCAAAATTGTTGTAGTATAATAAGAACACTATTATTAATGTGGTGTGTAGTTTAATCTATAGGGGAAGGTTTAATCAATTTTTGTAATCAATCATTTTGAAAAATCTATGGTTGATTTATAACTATGACTGCTTCACCTACTTCTCATATTTATTTAATAAAAACTAAGTCAAATTCTTTAATGGATAATACAAAAGTTGGGTTAATATCATTAATTAAATAGCCTTTTTTCTTTAAATATGATGCAGACTGTGCCAGAATTCGTCTTAAGAGCAAGCGCAACATAAGACATGTCACGGGGAAAACTTAAATGTGATTAATTAACGTAAACAAACAACCAAAATTCAAAATTAATTTGATATGTACATTAATTACCCATTAATCAAGGCCTTATTAGTTTGACTTTGAAAAATTCTAGTATTTTACATAGCCTTCTTTTGAAAATTGGGTACCAGTGTGTCTATATATATATATATATATATATATATATATAT
>Ga0214545_1001266_pt1 | contig 46530 bp, 24 predicted proteins | sample CNSS4metaG_FD_160064 | JGI IMG/M metagenome (GOLD analysis project Ga0214545, IMG submission 160064) | Root nodule microbial communities from cowpea collected in UCLA plant growth center, Los Angeles, California, USA - CNSS4 | ecosystem: Host-associated > Plants > Roots > Nodule | place: USA... | reverse complement strand
TATATATATATATATATATATATATAATAAGTTGTTAAAAATTAGTAATAAAAAATAATCTTTCTTAAAAAAACAAAATTAGTTTGTGCATCTAATTGCACCTACACAACCCATTATTTCATCATTAAATCATAATAATAAACATCATAAATCATCCATTTGTTCTTCATACTAGATATTATATTCAACGGTTCTTCCCAAACTTCCTTTCCTTTCGGGTTTTTTCTATTGTCTCAATCAAATCACAAATAAAAAGTAGAAAAAATTAAAAGCTTCCTTTACTTTTGGGTTTCTTACAATCAAATCACATTTAAAAAGAAAGAAAAATAAACAAAGACACCATTGTGTTGTGGAAAATTAAAAAAAAAAAATGATGTTGCATTAAGAAATAAACAAAGACACCATTGTGATATTATTAACGTTGACTTAACCTATTGCAAACGGTTAGTTTTTAAAAAATAATTATTTTAATAAATAAATATTTGTATCAGTGCTATATTAACATTAGTTTAATTGGCTTTACCTTGATTTTCTTAAAATAAATTAAAAAAACATAAAAATAAATACATCTTTTTATTAAATAAATATCGGTGTTAATATTGATACATGCCAAATAAAATAAATATTATTAGGGATCTTATATATATCTTTGTTAATTTTATTCAAAGTGAGACTTTGAGTGTATACAAATACAAGTCACATATCTTAACATTTTTGGTTGTCGTGTATCCGACCTCCATTGATCTTTCATGAAGAAAATGAAGTTTTGATCAAATGGAGCTCCCTAATGACATCAACCATACTCATTCTTTCTTTTGGCAACTCCTTTGAACAAGCAAGTGCAATCCTAAAAAGTGACAGTAAGCATTTCTCTACCAAAGGATGCATTGAAGGAAGATTTTGGCCATTAGCAACCACCTTTATTCCCTTTGGAAGAATAATTGGGTCCACAATCTGTGGAAGGTGGTTTGGAATTGAAATTTTGACATAGTTATGAAGATTAAGACCATCTTCAAACATTTCATCTATTGGTCTTCTCCCAGTTAACATTTCCAAAACAAGAATTCCAAAGCTGTACACGTCGCCTTCTGTAGACACCTCTGATCCCATTCCATATTCTGAAATTGGTTAAATGCAGAAGTGAAAATGATCAAAACATTCAAGTTAAATGATGCAGAAGAGAGAAAGGCTAAATTTACAAGATTTCGTAACTTAAACAGTGTACCTGGAGGAGCATAACCAATTGTGCCCTTTATTTCAATAGTGCTAGTTTGTTTTGGAGAAACTGCAATAGTTGTTGTGAGTCTTCTGGCTAAACCAAAGTCGCTTACATGAGCTACCAAACAATCATCGAGAAGAACATTGTTTGGCTTCAAATCACAGTGAATAATGGCTTGCCCACATTCGTAGTGAAGATAGTGAATAGCAGAAGCAACATCAATGATAATGTTTAATCTTTGGTCAATGTTTAATGATCTTGCAGGCTCCTTTGAAGTTTCTACTTCTGGATGCAACCAGCTTTCTAGGCTTCCATTTATCATGTACTCAAAAACAAGAGCTTTGAATTCTTGGCCTCTCTGATCTATGCTAGAACAACATGTTACAGTTTTGACCAAGTTTCGATGCCTGATATTTTTCAAGGCATTACATTCGGCAATGAAACTCTTTTGAGCTCCCTTCTGTTGAAGGTTTACAACCTTTATGGCTACAACATTTTCTTCTCCTTCTAACTCAATAGTCCCTTTGTATACGGAGCCAAAACTTCCAGATCCTATCAAATTTTTAACCGAAAACCCATCGGTTCCTTGGTGTAGATTTTGGTATGAAACCTTATCCACTTGGTCTATAATTGGCAAATCAGACGATGGATTTTTGTGGTTTCTTATCCTCAACCGGTAGATAGATACAAAAAATGGCAGAACGAGAAGAAAAACAACTGCACTAACTACCACCATTGCGATCCATAGAAAATTCAAGTGTTTTGCAGGTTTCTTACCTTTTATAGGACACGGTGGTAGATGCAACTGTGAAACACCCCCACAAAGTTTATTGTTCCCGGTCAAGGCTAACTCACTTGCATTTTGAAAGACACCTTCAAATGGTACTTCACCCTCCAACATGTTAAAAGATACATTGAAGTATTCTAAGAAAGAAATATTTTGTAGATCCTTAGGAATTGATCCAATGAGAAGATTTCGTGACATGTCTAATACTCGAAGACCTTTGAGTGAAGCCAAAGAGGAAGGTATGATTCCATGAAAGGAATTTCCTTGCAGACAAAGGTACTCCAAGCTTATGCAGTCTCCAATGGTTTCAGGAATTTCACCAGACAGATTATTTTCAGCCACACTCATCTTCCCAATATTTTTTAACCGGCCAACTTCATCAGGAAGCTTACCACTCAGTGAATTTTGTGACAAGTCCAGTAAGTTAGTTAACGAGAAAAGACTGAAAACCTCTAAGGGTATGCTTCCTACAAGGTTGTTTTTCCAAAGGTTAAGGTATTGTAAATTTTGACATTTTCCTATATTCGGAGGAATCTTTCCTTCTAACATATTTTCTGCCATGCCCAAATAATACAACTGAGTGAGGTTGCCTATGAAATCTGGAATATCTCCTGTCAACTTGTTTCTACTCAACTCCAACTTCTGTAGCTTCTGAAACTTCCCAAAAGTGGCTGGAATAACCCCTTCAAAGTGGTTAATTTCCATGGTCAAGATAGTTAAGCTAACCAGATTGCCTAATTCTGCAGGAATTTTTCCTGATATGTGATTACCCCCAAGATATAATTGACTAAGTTTGGTGGATAAATTTCCCATAAAATTTGGCAAACTACCTCCAAAACTGTTATAGGAAATAGAAACCACTTCCAACTTGCTACAATTGGCTAAGGATTTTAAAAACTCCAAGTCCTTTGTCGTATTCTCACCTAAGTTGTTGCTATACAGACTAAGGAACCAAAGGTATTGCAGCTTTCCAAGACTTGGAACTTGGCCCTCTAAATGATTTGTACCAACATCAAGTGTTTGAAGTAAAGATGCATTTGCAATGGAAGTTGGGATTGAACCTGAGATATGATTCCCACCAACAAGGAATTCTCGGAGATTAGGGAGAGTGTGGAACATGTTTGGTGGAAGGGAGCCATTAAATTGATTGTCTGCAGCTGAAATAATGGTAAGAGATGACATATTGTAGAGACAAGAAGGAAATGTACCTATCAGCTTGTTGACATGCAATGACATCAATGACAAGTTTCTGAGCAGACAAATTTCTCGTGGGATATTTCCCTCGAAGTAATTGACACCGATTGAGAGAGAAACAAGAGATGAAAGGTTCCCTATGGAAGATGGGATTGCTCCTGTGAGATTGTTTACTGCCAAGGTCAGTTCTTGAAGCTTTTGCAGGTAGCCAATTTCCATTGGGATTTCACCAATCAAATTGTTACCAAACAAGTGTAACTCTCTAAGGTTAGAACATCTTGTCAAGTTTGCAGGTATTTCTCCTTTCAAAGAGTTGTTGGTGAGAGATAAGTTTTGTAACTGTAACAACCGACCAAGTTCTTGTGGAATTTTTCCACAAAAGCTGTTGTTTCCGAGGTTAAGCCTGGTTAGGAAAGAGAGATTGCCTATATGGGGTTGTATGAAACCATGCAACTGTTTTCCTTCTAGGTTTAACTCTATAACTCTTTGATTCATGGAATCACATGTAACTCCGGGCCACTTGCAAAAATGAATGGAACTGTTCCAAGAGGCAATGATTTTGTAAGGGTCGTTTGATATTGATTCCTTAAATTTGAGCAGCACCAAATGGTCGGTCTGGTTTCCTAATATAGAGGCAGTTGTGGTTGGGACACACAAGAGAGAGTTGATAATAAAGAAGACAAGCATGGGAAGACATGCTACAGAACAAAACGAAGGAAACAGGAGAGAAAAAGTGTTCATTTGGTTCAGAATACAAGACAGTGCAGATAGATTTTTGAAATGATTATGTAGGTGGACAGATATCTAGGATGATCCGAATGCTATATTTGTGTTTGGTTGGAAAATTGGAAGAGTATATTGGTTTGACAATTGCCTCTGACACAGGAAGGGCTTAAATAGTAGAGTTCAATGTTCATGATGGGAATTAATTTTAATTTTAATGGAATGTAATTAGGTTCACACTACATGTGTGTTCCTAACTACCACTGTTCTGAATATATCAGTTAAAAAAATTAGTCAACTATAAATTACATTGAAACTTACTGTAATGATGGCCAGCATGCCAACATTTTCTTAGTATAAAGTTTTCACATTTGACATTTTGAAGATCACTTCTCAATCCTTTTCAAAGGATAAACTTGACAGACTAATATCATTGTATAGAAAATATATAATTTCTTCAGAGCTTTTATATAAAGGAGTCGCATTTGTTTTTACTGCAATGATATATAGTTTTTCTAAAATGTAGTTTTAGACTGTGAGATGTAATAATATGTAAAAAGAAAAAATCTTTTCTTTAGTAAAATAATAAAAAGAACCAAAAAGTTAAAAGTTCAAAAATTTAATACTCATTCTTATTCAGACCAATATGATTATAAGTAATTCTGTTTAGTCAAAGATTAATTCAAAATTTGTAGAAAAGTGTGAACTTAGTCGTACTCAAATCAACATCATTCAATTGCTCAAATAACAACAATATTAATCTTTTACTAAAATATTAAAAAATAATTATAAGTGCACCAAAGTGCTTAATGTATATGCATTATATTATATAAATTATTCATAACAGCATTTTATGTAAAGAACTTTGAAATAATCTATTCTCTATTTATAAAAACATCACATATTATATATATATATATATATATATATATATATATATATATATATATATATATATATATAACAACAACAATTTCTCTATAACTATAATTATATATGAAAAATATATAAACTCATAAGTAGTATTAGAGTTGATAGTTTGAAGTGACTCACCACATTAATCCAAGTGAGTCAAAGTCACACATTGGATAAAATAGACAAAGTTAAACACTATATATAAATGACATTAGTCTTACCCATATAAGACATTTGACATTACTTTTACCCTAAAACCTTAAGGTTATGTTCGTATGCACATATTTACTATTATCAAGAATTGACGACGATGGATATACGAGTGAATTTGACGTTCGTATCTAATAATTTGCAAGCGAAGAAGAGCAACAATTTGCAGAAAAAGCTCGTGATACCATCTCGCCACTTTGGAGGAGATTTGTGGGTGACAAAGAATATTTTACAATATTGTCCTTGTGTGAAGGTTATCTGTGGATGATAAAGAAGATAAAGAAAAGGGAAACATATGTATCCGATTCCAATTTCTTCCTTTTTCTCCACTTATTCGAATCCATTTTTTATGTATCCGATTCCAGCACTTAAATATTTTATTTTTCACTTCAAATACATTATTATATTTATTTTTCTCAATTAATAAATATCTTTAATATTTTAATTTATGAACTATAAAATTCAAAATTAATTACAATTTATCTAATTATCATTTTATACTACATTTAATAACAAGGATAATTTGGTAATTTTATTTTTTTATAAAATAAATTTTATTATTTATTAGTCACATCACTCAAATTCTACACAAATTTTTACAAAAATTACTCTCAAATCCATTTCACCATCACCTTCAAATTCCTTAAAGAAAAACACAAACTTTGCCTTCAAATCCACTCAAATCAATCATCTTCCTCTCTCTCAAATCTTTTCACTCATAAAAATACATCCTAAGACAATGATATTATAGACCTTTATTTTTATATAATGTTTAACTTTGTATATTTTATTAATGTAACCCCTTAACTCACACCTATTATTCCTAACAATATATATGGGTATGTATGTATATATCTAACTTACAACCATTGTCACGATTTCGTTTAACAATGTCGCAAAACGTGGCATGTCATATTCAACCTCGTATTTTCCAGGTGGTTATCATTCTTAGATTTTGTGTAATGCAGCCATGAAGGAATCCCATTGAGGTTCTGTGTCGTGAGACAAAAAGAATTAACTGAGATCAAGCAAGTTTCCACCGAGGAAAAAAATGTTGGAATGATGATCATGTTTTAGCACTTAGTCAAATCAGATTACGTGGTTTAATATTCTTCATTCCGATCCCAAAAGGCGAAAACAAACTTATATATTTGAGAAAATGGAAGAAATGAGGCATTAACGCAAACGCAATTATAGAAGTGTAGTGGTAAACAAGAAATGTATCTAAGTTGCCAAACTCTATCTCCAACTACTTATTCACCGAATCACCAATAATATAAAAACAGGAGGAAAAGTAAAATAGTGACGCCGTAATCATTTTTAAATAACAGATCCAACCACATGAGATTTGACAAAGCACATTCATCTTCTTTCAACTTACATACCCTTTTCAATTGTTTTTCCATTCCATTAACGTGATGCAACAACACCACACCAAGCAAATACAATTTGTCCACTAAATTGCTTTTAAAATTATCTCCTTTCAATATCAAAGTTCAATTAATTTTTTTTCTTTATAATAACAAGAGTTAACCGGGGAGAATATGGAAGAGAAAATTACACAAATTATCTTATACGGACTCAGATTAAAAGATATTAAGTCCAATTGTTAATCTTTCTATGAAAATATTAATTCAATTAAAAATAAACTGAAATTACAAATATAAATAAGAAAAGTTAAAAAAAACACTTTAAAAAATATTTATTAATTTTAAATTTAAATATATGAAAACCATTAACTTTATATAATACACATAGTATAATATTGTATAATAATATAGCTCTTAATTAATCAAGCAAAGATTTGTTCCAGTTTTCTTTGGAAAACACGAGCAAATGTAGTGAAATGTAGTGAGTGACTTGTGGTGTTGAGATCACTTACCCAACAAATCGTTGGCAATGTAAACTCAATTGGAATCTCTCCCACCACTTTAAAAATTAACATTATCATTCCTTTGCCTAATGATTTTTTTAATACAAAATTAATAGTGACATTAAATAGTTGGATTTTGCCAAATCAACTTATCCATTTGTAATAATTTAATTAATAATCATTTTTCCAACAATATATAAATATAAAAGTCCAATAATGGGTTCTATTTTATTGAAGTAAAGTATAGTCGACCATTGCTTTTTTCCTTCACGCCAATGCAACACATAGGCGTGTATTATTTTAACAGTAAGGCTTTTTGACACACATGTATCACAGTTTGCTGTTACACAAAGATAAAATTCATTCCATTTAAAGTTTCCATATTATTTGGATATTATCTTCTGTTACACTTTATAAGTCTTACATTACTTAAGAGTCAACGTTAAATACAATTTATATACTCATTCCTTTCTTTACACTTTAATGTATTTATAAAGAACAAAATCTAAAGTAAATAATATTTTAAGAACGTGGTGGTTATTCTTAATGATGGTTGTAGCATATCAAAACATTTGTCAAATATAATTCTTTAACTATGATCTTTTGACACATTTTTAATTATTTTTTTTTAAAAATAATCTGTCATTAAATTATAAATTCTGGATTGTTAATTGTTTCTACTACGCTCAATTCCTAAAATAATTTTCATATATTACATTTTAATAATTTAGCCTTATAATTATTTTTATACACATAAATTTTAGTTAATTCTAACAACATTTCTTAAATATTCTTTAAATATATTCATTTCTCAATATTATTATTGATTTTATGTAATTGAGAGAGCATAAAGAAATTTAATTTGCTAGTTTATGTCTATGAAACTTGAAAGAGCATGAAAGGTTATTATTATCGAAAGTTGTTAGCCATAATACCTATTTAAATACCAATTTATAAAAAAAAATTAATTATTATTAAAATAATTAATATTATAAATAAAAAATCATAATTGATTCTTAATAAATTAATTTTTAATTAATTAATGATCAATTATAATCTTTTATTTATAATTATAATTATTTTAATAATTAATAATTATTTATTTTATAAATTAATATTTAAATTTGTAATAATAATAAATAATAATTTTTTAGTCACTAAATTTTTAATATATATATATATATATATATATATATATATATTATACTATTATAACGCATATTAATTTTTCTACTAGAAAATGTATTACTTCAAAAAAATGTTAACAGTTCCACTAATTTTTATTTAAATATAGATTTATTATGAAAATATCTTTTATATCATTCCTATCAGAAACATGTGTTACACCCTTCTACTTTTATTAATATATACACATTATTTTGTATATTAATCTTTATTACTTTATCTTTTAACTTTTTTGTCAAAATTAATTTTATAATTAAAATTTTTATTAGTTACAAAGATTTAAATACTATATACGATAAAAATTTAAGGTATATTATTCTAACATGAATGTAATGTTTCTTTAGATGATTTATCGGAAAATATCTTCTCCAAGAATTTTTTTAATTACTGAGGCAAGATTAACGACGGAATTTATTATAGTAGATTTTACTAATAGATATTATAATCTAAATTATTAATGGAAATACTTATCGGTAAATTTGAATTTGTATTGTTGAAAAATATTTATGTTGGTAATGTAATTATCATTAAATTTCATCATCAATTTATAATTCTTAAATTTAATTAAATTTAATTAGTCCGAATGATATTCACATTCATTTGAATATGTCAAATTAGATATTTACTTTCAAAAATATATAATTGAATCTCCTCTTTTAAAAGAGTATTTCAATTAAGTCCTTTTAAAAAAGAAATTATTAACACTATAAAATTTGTATAACAATATGGTTAATTATACGGTCCCATGCAGTAAAAATGTGTTACTTTAATGGAAAAAATATTTGATCTTGAATATAAAAATTAAAAAATATATGATAAATACAATTTAAAATATAATCAAAGAATGTGGAGTAAAACAAATGATTTCAGAAACATGTATAACAATATGGTCAACTAAATTAAATATTTAATTTTAATTATTTTTTAATTTTTAATTTTGATATTATGTACCGCGTTAACTTGTTTGATATGATGTGATTTTTAAAATGATTGTTATGAAACCCAATTTTTTTAGTTATATAATAATTTGTGATTCAATGACAGCGTAAAAAGATATAATATGATGTTAGTATTTTTTTTCGGTTGTTCGTTCAAAAGGAAAAGGGGTGCAAATAGAAATAAGAGAAAACGTGGTACTCCCACACATTTTCTAACTGGAAAATGTGTGATCCTAGAACGATCTTATCTATGAAAACGTTTGACCCTCGTACGATCTCTTTCTTTGACACTTTGAATTCACAAAATCAAGAAATACGTGTCGGGAGTGAACGATTTTTTCAGGATAAAAACGTGTGGAGAGTGCATGAAATAGATTGACAAAAGATTGCTCAACAAAATAAAGAATTACATAAGAAAATAGTTTTTCAAAAGAGTAATAACTAACACACTTAGACTACACAACACCATCTTCACCGTCTTGATAATTACTAGAGATCTCAACATATGTTCACACCAACATTTAGTGATTATTGCAAAAAGGAAAACACAATAAAAAAACAAACAAAAAAAAAAGGTAAGCTAGTGTATTTAAGCATTCATGCATAAATATAGTTAAAGTACATGATCTAAGAAACACATACATGGAGAAAACAAACATTAACTCACAAAGTTTTCACTCAATTAAATATCCAACTGACTTTTAACTTGATATCTGGATTATGTGCTTGATATAGAATTCTAAGGAGGTATGCACCTACATTGATTTTTAAACTCTACATAGTCTAGCCATAAGGGGTTATCACCCAATCAATCACAAGGTTAATCCCAATATATCTAAGACTCAAACACCTTCCAAGACTAGGATCTCCTGTCACTCTCAGCACATAATCACTCTACGCTACATGAGTGTGAGTGATTATTAATATTCAGAATACCTTTCTTATATAGACATCTCATGTATCAAGACATACACTAACCACACCATCACTAAGAATTTCTCTTGAAATTCTTTTATCATCAACATTCCACATGTTACCTCAGAATTATTATCACCCCAAACTAGACACATCAAGTACAAGTAAAAAAAATGTCACATCATTCATGCATAACTTCATACATCATATTTTGAACATTAACTTAATCAACCACAAGTTAAAAGAAAGAATTAAAATTCTGCAACAATTTTCGCTTAAGCTAGAAATTCTTGTTTAAATTAGAAATTCTGGCTTAAGCTAAATTTAGAACACAAAGCAAAATGAAATTATGCTATTCTTGCTTAAGCTAGATTTTCTGGCTTCTTAGGCTAGATTGATCTTACTTAAACTGGAAATTCTCGCTTAAGCTATAATAACATGTTTTCACTAATTTCAGCATTCAAAAACCAAAAATTCCAAGCAAAAAAAAAAAAAAAGGAAGCACAACCAATCCAATTTCAATAGACTCCTCAATCCAACACATCAAGTTCAATTAAATATTAGGATAAACAATTCATTTCAAAATCTTAAAGAAAATCCTAGCTTCCCTTATCTCGAATTATTACTACTCTTGACGAGAAGAAAGCTCTAGGTAGAGATGAGCACCACAATTCCGGAATAAACCAAAGGACTGCGTAAGAGCATGGAGAGACAAAAATGAGGCTTTATACAAAATCCCAAACTGAAGAATATAAATGAAACAAAGATGGAGGTTTTGGGTTCGACCAACTTACACTTAACGGAAAAAGCGTGTGGTTAGGTCAGAGAAAGATCTCACAAAGACCCTAGGTCAGCTTCTGTTTCAAAGGAGAGCAAGAGAATGTAAGTTATTTTTTGTGAACGAGAGAAGTTGTGTTAGAGAATTTTCAAAAAAATATAAGTTAGTTGACTTGGACCTTTTTACTGAAACTGGATCCAAAATCCTAAGATTAATAGTGGGCTTTACAAAATTGATGATATTACTTTAACATTAAATTTATAATTTAAATTGATTGTTTAAGAGAAATATCATGTATTTTAATATGAAACAATGAATATTTTCATAAAAATTAAATTGAAAAAAAAAATACAAACTTGCAATCATGGTAGCTTATATTTTAAGTTTTACCTTAATACTATCTAACTTATTTAATAAAATTACTATTTATTATGAAAAATATTGAAGTAAAACGCTAAATTTCATCAGTATGTATGTATTGATATTTATTTATTTATAAAATATACAGTGAGGATTCTTTTTTCTGTCTTATACTTCCACTATTTTTTTATTCCAAATTCTTATTTTTCTAACCTTTACAGAAAATTTTCACAATGCAATTTTTCACATAGCAGCGACTAATTTCTGAAATATATATACAAATTTATTTGACGGAAATTAATTTCTTTCAATTTTTCTTTTGTCAAAAAGTTAGGAAAGGAAAAGTGGAGCTAAAAGGGGGTGTAAATAGCATCTCCCAACCAATAAATTAATTTGACCCAACAGATTCAAATCCTTTGAATTGGCGTAGGTTGAATGAGCTTGTTTGCGCAGCACACACAACAAGAACGCTTGATTCGGCAAAATTGAAACTTGATTCTTACCCTCATCACTGGAAGTGCGTATTCATATTATTATTACATTATAGTTTTCCCTGATCCTCAACTGGGTCGAACCAAAACAAGTCTTCGATGATTCTAATGAAGATTGTCTGATTTATTTATGCAGCTTCTTTGTGGGTATTGATATGGGTTTGCCAAGGTTTGGGCGTCCCAAGAATGATGGTGAGTTGAGTTCGAACCTTTACGTGGCCAATTGTGGGCCCGCAGTGGGGATTTCCGATGATAACATTGCATCTGTGTTCTGCAAATTTGGAGAGCTTAAGGGAGTTTATGCAGCAGATGAGAGTGGGACACGTGTCATTGTGGCGTATGCTGAAGAGGGTTCTGCACAAGCTGCCTTGAAGGCATTACATGGACGCCCATGTCCTGAACTTGGAGGTCGATCCATGCATATCCGTTATTCTGTGCTTCAGCCAACAACACAGGTACTATTACTAACACCACTCATTTCACTGTAAATTGGTTCATGTTTATATTTAAGGCTGGCTAATTATTACAGCTTATTTGGATTATTACATTTACATTCTATTTGATTGGAACAATAGAGTATGTTTGGACAAGATTTTCCATAAGGACTTCTAGGAGACAAAAATAAGAAGAAAAAGAGTGAAGTTGATTTCTTCATAAGTTAAAATTGGATTATGTTGTAAAAATTCTCTCTTATATTGACTTTATATAATGGATGCAATTTCCTTCAATGGCAAAATTGTTGTGTACAGTAAGTTTGTTACCTTTTGGAATGACTACTTGAAGAGTCATGCTTATGATGATTTTTATTGGTTGACGATTCATGCCACTCCTTATTCTATGTATTATTCATAAAGCTTAACTTTTTATAAACTATTAGTGTGAAGGTTTTTAAACAGTCAATCAGTAAAAAAATCATCTTTGATATGTTCTTTAAAGTAGCTTCCATGTACAGACCACACCATAAGCTATGAAACCTGAATTAAGATACGACACAGACACGGATACACGACTAAATTAAAAAAACATAAGACACGGGACATATTAGTTTCAAACTTTCAACTAACACAAAAAATGAATTTAATCTACCTTTCTAATATCCAAAAGAAGTGAAAAATAGTGATCATATCAGGTATTTTCCTTATTTTTATAATCATAATAAAAACTTATGTAATAAGTTTACAAGTATATGAGTTTTTTAGAAAATGTTTGAATTTTTGGTTATTAACATTGTCTTGGAGTCATGTCAAAATCATGTCAAAGACAAAAAGATGTCTTTCAAATTGGACACTTTACTGAGTGTCGTACGAGTATGTATATGTGTTGGTGTCCGATTCATGTTGGACACAGGACACACCATTGATATGGCGGGTTCGGGCTTCATAGCCCATAAGTTTATTAAAATTGTTTTAAATTAACAAGGTAAGGAAGGAGGAGGTATGCATTTCTAACAAGCAATGGTGGTTTGTGGAATTATTCTTTATGCTAGTACTTATGAGTTAACATGTCTGTTCAGGATCAAGCTAGTGACTTGGTTCCTGTATCTATCTCTGCATCAGAAGTGAGCATTCCAGGCCTTTACCTAATTCAAGACTTCATTAGTGCTAAAGAAGAAGAGGTTATGAATCTTTTCATTTCGTATCAATGCAAATTGTTTAGCTTACCATGTTTGCATTTTTCTTGCATTGATCTGTTTGAAATAGTTTTTTACTTATGTTGGTGCTTCCTGTACAAATTTTGGTCTTTTATATCTTCTCAGGAACTGCTTCAGGCTGTTGACTGCAGGCATTGGAACAGTCTTGCAAAAAGAAGGGTTCAACACTACGGTTATGAGTTTCGTTATGATGTGAGTTTGAAGGATTACTTGGATTTCTCATTATTGTGCCTAAATCCAACCTTTTTTCCAGACAACTAAATAATTACTTTATGAGATTGAAGATCTTATTCCAAACAAGTTGGAAATGTGCTATATTATAACAAATAGGCTGCTGAGTATTGTGAGAAGATTGATTAATCTATACTCTCTTTCCATTTTATTTGGCTTTGCAGACTAGGAACGTTAATACAAGGCATTGCTTAGGTGAACTTCCGTCATTTGTTTCTCCAATACTAGAAAGAATTTCATCATGTCCAAGTTTCAAGAATGTTAAAAATATAGTTTTGGACCAACTTACGGTATTCATACTTACCGGTACTCCGTAATTGTTCAATCCAGTGATAAATTGATGCTATTATTAGTTCATTTATATGGGAAAATGAGTTATTGCATATAATATAATAAGTACTGTTTATGATGTTCTAAGTTAATTGTTGTTATGCACCACCAGGTAAATGAGTACCCACCTGGAGTGGGTCTGTCCCCTCATATAGACACTCACTCTGCATTTGAAGATTTAATTTTCAGCCTTTCATTATCAGGGCCCTGTATAATGGAGTTCAGACGGTATGAAAATGGTGATTGGCTTCCTAAAGTTGCCTCAAGTTCTGTTGCAATATCAGAAAATACAGAAGATCAATCAAATTTTATAAGGAGAGCTATCTATCTTCCTCCTCGGTCTTTGCTACTGTTGTCTGGAGAAGCACGTTATGCATGGCATCATTACATTCCACATCACAAGGTGTGATGTTTTAGAAATGATTATGATGTGTCCTTTTACATGTGGAAAGAAATTGTTACATTTCAAAATCCTGTTTACTATCATGGTTTGTAAGTTGTTTATTTGTGGTCATTTAATGGAGAAATCATGAAAAACATATCTTTAAAAGGCATGAGAGTGCAAGCCAAAAGTTTTCCTAAATTTTCAATATAAAATTGGTAAAAGATCCCATTTTCCAAAAGGATCCTTGTTTGAGAATTTCTGTATTTAAGATATTAAGTTCATAATGTTTCTTTCATTACTAGACAATCAGTGTTTCCTCATGATGCTTTTCAAATTGAGCACCTCAGATAAGCGTGCTGGATTTATAAAAGACCATATTAAAAACCGAAAACGTTGTATTTTGATGAACTTATAACCTTTTATCAATTAAGGTGCCTGCTAATAGTATCAGTCCCATAAGTTTGCAGCTGTTTTCATGTGTTTCATAGCAGGGCAACTTTATTGTTCTAATTTCTGACATTTTTCGTTAGTATATTATTATCTGTTGGCAGAAAACTTGAAGATTGGTTCTTTACTTGAAGTGCATTTAAGTGTGTATCTTGATAATATATTTTGTCTCCCCACAGATAGATAAAGTTAATGGCAATGTCATTAGAAGAGCTTCAAGAAGGGTATCTTTTACATTTCGTAAGGTGAGTAGATGTCATGGCCTTTTTGGTTCGGATCTTCCTGTAAACACCGTATTATTGTTTATGATTCAGTATCTAGTACTTCAGCACAAGAGAACAAAAATATGGGTAATGCAATTATTTCAGTAGCTGGCACACCTCTTACGAAATCCTTTTTGATGTTTGGGCTTTTGAAATGGACATTTCAGTTTTTTTTAGTTAATATGGTCAGTTGATATTGGCTATAGTTTGACAATATTCCTTTAATCCAATAATTAGCAGGTTTGAAAAATGAAAACACTTCGAGAACAATTTCTATGCCTACTGTCTAGTCTGTCTTGAAATAACTACATATTCTCATGTTAAAAACAAGTATTTGTATGTACCAGGTTAGAGCAGGTTTGTGCAAATGTGAATTTCCTCAGTATTGCGATTCTCAAAGATAAGGTTTCACTAGTATTGAGAGTTGGACCTGTATAACCTGAGGTGAGGTGTGTTCTGCATCTGTTTGCTGTTTCCTGATATTATAATACTCACGCACATGCAAGATGTTTCTTTGATTAGGAATATTTAAATAGATTGTTGTGGGATTTAGGATGGTTTTTCCATTATAGGTCACCAGTTCTTCACCACCATAGCTTCATTCAGTTATATTCATTGTCACTACCAGCACTAACCCCAACATCGTCATTGGATTTTTTTTCTTATTTGGATTTTTTTTCTTATCTGATTCGTTTGATGAAATGTATAATGCTTATAACTACTAACTTGTGCATGTTTTTTTTTGTTGCTGAAGTGTCATATCTATGCTTCATAATGCTCCAACACACGAGTATTCCAATCATTTTTCAGTGATAACCAAAAGGGCATCCCTTTTCAAATTTGTTTTGATTACATTATTTTGCGAGCACCTGATGTTTAACGTTCAGATGGAGAGCATTATGCTGACCAAATCTCAGTGAATATATTTATGTAAATGGAAGTCTCAGTGAATCCATACAGAACCAAAAACAACAAAAGCGCAGTTTCAAATCACTCGTTTTATGCTGGGGCCTTCTGTAAAAGCATTGTTATCTTAACTGCTTATAATTCAAGTTTTGCACTAACCCAATGCTATGTATACTTTTAGCGGTAGACATTCATTAGCTGAATGGTTCCCGAACCACCCAAATAAATACATTTGGAATAATAATAAAAAGTCTAAATAAACAACAGATAGACTAAAATGCTTTTTATTATCGCTAGCAAATTTCTTAACCAAACATTGCCATCCATAATCACATTTTATAATTGCCTATTTTATCGGTTAGAAAGATTAGATGTTGGAATGCCTTAATACGGCGCTGCTTGAGAACTAGGCCACTTCTTGAAGCCAACGCTACGAATATTATTATATGTAGATGACATTGTTACAAATGGCATTTACCCCCATGAAATGACCTACAGTTAAAACTTTACAATTTGCAGCCATTACAGATCCATCATCTCACCTGCAAGAATAGCTAGCTATATTAATAAACATTAGATGGAAAATATTTGCTGAACAGGAACTTGACAACGGATATAGATAAAGAAACTTAATCAATGCTTTAATGCATATCAAATTTCAAAGGTTTAAATATATTTTTAGTGAGTTTTGATATTGGTACTTAAAAAAAATTATTTTCATCTCATGAAAAGACCAGAATTCCCTAAAAACATATGTAAGTGAACTTAAATTTTATCACACTATACACGAAACCCTGAGTGTAATTGCAGAATGTATAGGGAGAAAACACTAATTGGGACAATGATTTTAAAAAATATCGTGCTTTGTGCAAACAACCACGTAACAAGAATACTACTTCTCACATAGAACAAAGTAAATTCCAGGGGTCCTTACCATGCATGCATTTAACGAAGAAATCCAAATCGGACAAGCAAACATTAGCCTGCAGCAAAGATGGTTGCTGGTAAACAAAGAATGAAAAATGTCGATGATCAGGATCATTTCTCGGCTTTGCCGTGTCAACCAATCTCTTGTACCCTTCCCTATCGTAGCAAAGGAGTGCATTCTCTCCACCAGCTATCAACCCACGATCCCAAGCTGAGTTTAACACCTGTGTAAACATAAAACAAACAATGATCTCATAACAAAAATAAAAACATCCTTGGGACCAATCGTCCAAGTTGACCAAAATAAGTTCTGCAAAGTACCTAAATCAGTAAGATTCCTGCCTTCACGCAGGTAACTACAAAACTTGTCATCAGAAAAATTATACTTGCAAAGGTTAAGAACATAGAAAGCATTACCTGCCAACTCAGACCCTCAGGATCAATCAATGATTCGTTAGCTTCCTGGCTGGAAAGATGAAACCCTAAGCAGACGAACTTCATGGTGACAGCATGTTTTCTTAGAACCTCAAACACAGGAGAGTACCCATCCTGATTTGTTGGGTTGTGATATCCTGCTGTCAACTCTGCTGCATGACTTGGAGTCTTGTACCACCAGTATACAGCAGGAACCTACATGAAATCATTGTCACTTTAAAGAAAATGTAGTTTCAGTTTATATACTTGTACTTTCTACGGCAGGATATGACTTTTAAAGAGATGTAATGACTATGCTTCCTAAGGTTAAATATCTGAGACAATAAACATCTTAAGAAAAAAACTGAAGAGAAAAATTAAAATTTGGTTTTTCCTTATACAATACAAGTCAACCATAGTCGACTGTAGTATACTAACAAAATATCATCATGATCCATTTGGGTCTGCTGCAGAACGATTCCTGAAAGATGATATCACATTTGAGACTTGGATATAAATTCCTTAGCTATTGTTAGTTTTCCAAATCTGTGTCCAAATGTTAATTCTAAAATTGAGTTTCCTTTCAGATATTGATATTATCTTATTTACCAGTTTTGCTCACAAGTTTTCACTCTGTTCCGTTTGGCTTTTACTATATCCATTTCTTAACCAAATTTTTTATTTATGCACTCAAATTCTATATTTTACAAGTAAGGAGTTATATACCATTAACATTTATTCAATGAAAAGTTTCTCTTTAATGGAAAACGTGTAGTAAATGGAACCCAAATTTGAAAGGGGATACCAAATTGAATCTAAATAATGCAGACCCTGATAATACTGCCAATAACAAACATCATCCAAATTTAGTCATACGACCTTGACAAAACTACTGGAGAAAAAAAAAACTGATATACCAGGAACACTACCTTGACAATTATTTTTGTCTCCTCGAAAGCAAGAGTTGCAAGAGACAAAACATTATCTGCATGGTCTATTAATGTCTGGGAGTACCAATGTAAGAAGAATCGTCCATAGTAATTGTCATAATCACCTCGCTCACAAAAGAATCCAGTTTCATGCGGCATAGAATTGTAATGTCCAGCATTATCAGGTCCTCTAGCCCAGAAAGAATGACCACGTAATTTTGCTGCTCTCCGCAGACTATGTTGCAGGTATTTATCATAGCACTGCCCATAGAAGATGAGACAGCAAACAGGACTACTTTATAATATGATAGCACGCACACTATTTATGGTACAGAATAATGCATCAATTTTGCAATTAAGCCACAATATGAGGTACCTGAAACTCACCGATACCAGGATACCTCCATCCCATTCTTTCTGAGAAAGAAGGATATTTCAGCTCTCCGGATGCTCCAAGTCCAACTTCAACAGCAGAAATCAGACCTTCTGCAAACAGGTCATCAAACTCTGTCCGAAAGCTTCTCATCATATCAAAATAGACCTGCATATTTTCAGAAAAGGCTAATCACTAACAAACACAAGAAATGAAAACACTAGTAGATTTCAATTTAAGAATACTTCAAAGAATATAATCTATGACCACATAGAATTCTGCACATACTAGAAAGAACTGCTCTTTTATTTTTTTAATAAGGTGAAATGTACAACAATACAGGAAATTAGTATGTAAATGTAACTAACAACCATTTAACAATAACGTGAATGTCAAATCTTTGAATCTAGCAGTAGGGATAGAAATTTTCATACCTCAATTCCAGTTCTTCCTTTGAGAACTCGTTCTTTGTCAATCCCCCAAGAAAGGCATTCAGTATTCCTCCGTCCTTCACGATCTGTGAAGAATATATCCTGGTTGTCTTTTCCAATATCCAAAACCCATTGTGGGAGGGAAATCAATGCATCACTAGAATCATTCCCTCCACATTCATGAAATGCCATAACAACCTTCAGAATTTTAAACAAGAATCAAGAAAGGTTCTCCAAAACCTTCAAAGATGGTTCCAAATTCCCATGACATAAATACAAATCCAATCATAGAAACCTCTAAAGACATTCTAAATGGTGTCTCAAATATTATGCTTGCTAGAGCATGGTTTTACGAATTACACTGAAGAAACATTTCTTCAAGGAACAGTATTAATGAAATCATCCACTAGCTATTATATGTAAATTTCCATATAAATAATAGATGTCATAGGTAGTAGACAACATCCGTTCGTTCTGAAATTCTTTATTCCATACTATGTCATTCATGTTTTTTACTAGTTTCAAGTGTTTAATAGGTAGGAAATCTATCAATGGTGGCTGAATTGGGATACAAATGATGGATCCGAAGGCTCATTTTCAGAATCATGAATAGCAAGATTCAAAATCATAATAAAGATAAATCTAAGAGCAATATAACAAAACACACACACACATATAACAGCATCGCAAATTAAATAGCTACCAAAGAAACATACAAGTTTGAAAATAATGTTTATTTCAGTTTCCAAATGTCATGAGTAGAAAATATCTGTTTATATACGAAAATAAAACTTGATAGTAACGAACCTAGATCTTTTGTTTTTTATTCTCTATATTGTGATTAAAAGATATTAGAAAGTCCTGTAAGAATACATGCCCAGTGGATAACTTATGGCCCAAAGTCAAAAATTGTATGTTGGTGGTGTTTGTCTTGGAACAAAAATACAAAAGTTCCTCAATTAAAAAATAAAAGTCTGTACCCTGTCATTTAACTTTAAGGTTGAGGGTCATCTCCCTTCATGACCCACCAGCAGTAAGTGCAGCTTAAGTGGAACAGAGGCCGTACATATGCAGGGGACAAAATTTGTTTGCAAATTGCACAATCCATATGCAAGTCAGACAAAATTAGTACAACCCACACTTATATTGCACCAGTTGTATCATGAATTGTGTGATACTAATAACCATGATCGAAAGTCCAAACGAGAAAATGCTTTACAAGAAAATAAATGACTTAAATAGACATATTACTCCCATAGTACACATAGCACATAGCACACAGATAGCACAAACATATTTGTATTTGATAATTCTTCTTTTTGAATGAATATCAATGCATTATGTAGGGATAGGATTATATGAGCAAGTAAAATAATACCTGCAACTTAAGTTTGAATTTTCTAACGATGTTAAACAGCTCCCTATAGCCAGACCACACATATTTCTGTGGGCTCCAGCCTTCAACAATGCCCCACCAACAATCCACAACAACACCATCTACATTTAAAGACTTCATATGCATTAGCTCCTGCCTAATGCCTTCAGGATCAATCAACTGGCAAAATTTGTTAATAATACCAGCCTGCAATAAAAGACTAATTCTTTAAACCTTATAATCAAATACAAGGAAAACAAAGTACTAAATAGGATAAACAAATGATAGTCTTAAATTTACAATTTGTTGTCCAGAACGAAGAAATTAAACATGATCAAAGCTAGTTACTCAGCAAGAAGCAAATGAAGGACACTTACTGGAAGCTTTACATAAACAGGAACATATGGTGTGCCAGTAAAATCATTTTCGTGAACCCCAGAATGAATATCTTGCATAAGCTGCATCAAAAAATTACACTATCAGCTGGTCCTGGATCACATCTGCTCATATATAAGGCTCAATATAATAGTTATGCATAAGTTAAAAGCACTTAATACAGAGAATAATTTAGTTTCATTCTAAAAACTATATGGCATACCAGGAAACAAAACAAAGCCATTGAGGAAGTGATATTTACAAAATTAGTATCAGTTCAGAAAATTCAGGTGTAATATTTATTTTCTAAAATGTTCTATATCAGTATTGTCATTGTCAAGTTTTTGTTTATAAAGATTTATAGTGAATTTTACTTATCCTGATACTCAGATTTTTCCCAACGGTTGTGAGCTTTACACACCATCATATTAAGAAAAAATACTTCCATATCAAGAGGAGCAATTTCTAAATATTAAGTTTATAGGTTAACACACTCCATCACTTCTTTCATTTCTGCAAAGGGCAAACTGTAACTTGATAAATCATTTGGTGACTTGTTTCAGAAGGAACAAAGTGTTGCAAAGTGATGAATTTTGATAAAAATAAAAATTGAACAAACTAATGATACAATACTTTATCAAGAACAATAGCAATCTAATGGTTTCAAATATCGCTCCACAACCATCTTAAATTAAATTTACAAAAACAAAAACATATTATAAAAAAGTATTATGCAATTGGAGTGCAAATCTGGCCCATCAGAAAAGTTAGGTGGAGAAATGTCAAATTTACAATCATAAATCCATGGTGTATCAAGAAACTCAACAGTGCAAATGTAGAATCACATTATAAATTACAGCCATTATATTTAGTTCATTGTTCAGATTTCAAATAACTGCAAACGACGAAAACAGCAAGGGCAATTAAAACCATAGCCCGTGCATATCAAAATCAACATCAAATATGATATAAATCCACTAGAATTAGCCACCAAAATCACCTGATCAGCCTCCAAGCAGTCAACAGTATTGATGGGGCTCGCATTTGTATATTTCTCGTTCTTTGAGTCCCTTTCTGCAATTACAACAGAATCAATGGATGCAGGTGACAAGCATTCATCAATTCTAAGCACAGATGTCTGATTCTCAATCGTTTCCTTAACAGAACAATTCCTCAAAGAACCACCAGAGAGTTGACTTTCAACTGATTTAGCCGCAAATGACCCCTGCATCATAACACATTACATTTACACAAAGGGGAAAACCCTTAAAATTATCACAACAGATCATTTCCTAGCTCAATATTTCATTTCATTTTCTTATTTTACATCTCAGCTTTAAAATGCTGCACTCATGCACTCTCAGTTTAAAAGTTTATACTGTCAACCAAATATAAATCATACATTGGATGGTTTTTAGAGCAGTTATTAAAATCTCAACAATCTAACGAATATGGTAGTTTGTAATTAGATGACAGCGTAAATTTTACACTGTCGGCGTGTATTATTTATTCTGCTAGTTTTTCTTTCAATGATCTAACTTACAAGCAACTAACTAAATTCAATCACATTGTCACATCTCAACTTCCGAACCATCAACAAATTGGAGTATTCAATAATATGCAGCCGCAATCATGAGTGAATTAAAGCTCAAACGTGAAATTTCGGAGAATTGAAAGGAACCATGTGAGAGGGAGGGGGACACTGGCGATAGGTGGTTCCATCGGCGTCAACAACCCAACCAGCCTCACGCGCGAGCGCCGCGAGTACGTCGTTCATGTCTGCGCGCGCGGGCAAAGGGAAATTGCCGTACTGGCGGAGGCCGGCGAGCATGCGACTGGTGATGGCCCGGCGGTGTCGCTCCCGGAGCTTGGTTCGCTCCTTCTCCTTCTCTCTCTCCTTCTTTCCCTTGGCGACGGAATTGGTAGTCGCCGCCGCCGCCGCCGCGAAACCCCGCGGACGGCGCGGGTGAGGGTGAGGTTGGGGGTTAGAGTTTGGGTGAGCTAAGTAATCGGAACTGTGGTCGCTCTGAGGGTCGAGATCTTGCGTGGAACCGTCGTCGTTTATGCTCTTCATCTTCACAATTCAGTGTTGACGCTTCTCACCTTCTTCACTCTTCTTCCTCTCACAACTAAACTCAACGCCGTTTTCTCATTATTTTTTTTCTGATTTTCTGATACGAACTGGCCCAACTTAAACCACTCCACCTCCTACTTGGGCCTTCATTTCTCAATCTCTCTCTGTCACTAAAAACAAAAGTTTTTTTTTTTTTTCAAATAATTGCTATACGTGAACTTTTTGAGGGTGGATATCACACATAACACACCACATGTTATCTGGCAGGTTTGTTCTATATGCATCTTTTTTTTTCTTATTTCAGCACACAATAATAATAAAGTACGAAGGAAAAAAAAGAATAACAATAATGAAAATCTAATTTACATTAGTTAATGTTATTTAATTATATCAAAATTATTTTCAAAATGAAATGCAATTTTAATCAATCATAATTGATTTGTACGACAAAGATTTGTTTGAAAATAATTTAGAAAGAGAAGAATAAAGTAAAACGAGAAAATTTATATTAATTTCTAAAAAATCTAGTTTTTAGCTTATTATTATATATAAGCTAATAAACTTATTTAGAAATCAACTTATTTTAATAATGTATTATATTTAGAAAATATAATGTATTCTATAAAACATATTCATATAACATGAAATTGAGAGTCTAAAATAAAACAAAAATATATTCTAAATAAAATAGTTTACAATATATACCTTATTTCATTAAGATGTAGATCTTGTGAAATTATAATATTAAAAAATTATACAAAAAACTTAAAAGTAATGATACTGAAATAAAATAAAATACAATAAAATAACATGAACAGGTGTTACTTTGGAAAAGGAAATGGCCTAGCTCATTCAGAAGCAGCAATTGCTTTGGAAATGAAAACTTGTTCAGTTTTGGTTGAGTGAGTGACATGTATGTATGATACTGACCGTTCTGTCATCTCTGTATCTGTTTTGAATCGAGACCAATAGTGTAGTACTGTACCTCACCAACCAAAACTCATGCTCACTCATTACATGCACATCCCAACACCAACCAAACAAATCAACCATCCACTGCTTTATGCAGAGCACTTTTGCATCATTATCTGTCTTAACAATTTCATAACCTGTTTAATTTTAAACTTTATGTTTTAATCTCACCACTGTTCTGATCTCTGTTAATTTTCTGATCTAAAACTACCACAACATAGAGACAAAAGGATTACAACACAAAACGAAGATATAATTAACTAAATAAACCAGTGGTTTTGTTCGAAGACACCAGTTACATAAATCAATGTCACTGGATGATACTATAAACAACAAACTCTGTCTAATTTTAATAAAATTATGTGTTCACCTGAAACTTGAACTTCAATTAAAACAATAAATTAACATTTTATATCTTAAGGTCTATTATAGCAGGTGATTCATTATTTTTTAACTGTTTTTCTTTTTTATAATGTTATCCTTTATATTGTGATAACTATTTTTTTATTATAATAATGAATTTTTTAATTGTATTAATATTTTATAATCATAAAAATGTGAGCACTATATTAACTATTTTTTATGATCATAAAAAAGGTAGACACGGAGGTACAGTGGTGTCTGAATTTCCATTAATATCTAAAATGATAATACTAGTTTCCTCAGTGACCCAAAGACATTAAGTAAAAGATGAATGCATAATATTATTGAAAATGACGACTTTTAATTCATTAAAATTTCATTTTGCATTAAATAATTATAACAATTTTGCAAGTGATCTAACAAGGCTGAGAACAGTGAGTGAGACAGCAACATGGAAAATGCATTAGTATATGATGATATAAAATTATAAAAATATTAAGAAAATATTAAAAATTTGACAGATAAATCAAGATAAGTGAGTGATCTAAAATTCAATGAAATGATACTTTAGCCACCCTGCATCATGATCATGCATTGGAAGAACAGGGACAGAACAAATTGTACAACAAAAAAATGTAGACGGTGGTGTATCAGGTCTGTTAGGAGACAACTACCACTTGTCTCCCCCAGTTTACACGGCAATTCAAATGCTTCTTTCCCTTTTTCCTCTGAAAAGTGAAAAAGGGATATCATCACACGCATGCACCACTGCTTCTGGTTTTGCAGCCACTTGGTTGACTGGTCTACAGAGAAAGAGAATGATTCAGTCAAAGATGCTGTCTTCATCTGCAGTTTCATGGCCAAAAGTGCTCATTTGACATATGCTTTTTTCCCCAAATTTTGTTTAACAAGTGGGGCAAAACAAAGGATGTCGGATATATCATAAGAGAACCTTTTTTTTCTGAAACATAATGGAAAAGAATTTCCATTAAACAATACACCACTGCCCTCCTTTTTGGCATTTGCTTCACCTGGCAATACAGGGTGGTGAGCCAATAGTTCAGTCTATTTCTACCATGGTCTGATTTGTTTATTCAGAAATTGTAGTAAATAATCATTGACAACAATTAGAGTGCTTCTTCTGATGGTGTCACATCAGCTTATGTGCAATCAATGATCAAAGGAGCAATGATTATATCTCAGAGAAGATGTTGATCAAAAATTGGCCACCTTAGTTCTCCCTTGGCAGTGAATCAGATACGCAGATATCCCCTCGACATAGCGGGCACACCCTGTGTATAATATAATAAAAGTTAAAGAGATACACATTTCCAAGCATCTTTAGCACGAGTTGCAAGTAAAGATAATAACATAATGATCATATGAATAGAGGACAACATGGTATCGGGACACATATAGCTCAGTTTTAAGATGCAAAGGAATTTCATCAATTATTATAGTAGGGTCATAAGAATTGCCAAGAATTAAAAACGGTAGAAATCCATAACATCATGATGTCAGAAGGGCATCCAAATCTTCCATTATCCATCTCAGAAAATCATGGTGGTTGGACCACAAGTTGAATAGGTTGAAGAAAACATGGGAAAAGCGAATAAGACCGCAGAACAATTTAGTCAGTATTGTCAATCACCAAAGTTTAGCATCATATAGTTTTGCTGTTTTTACCTGCTTTGTTTTACAGTTTACTCAGTAAAGTGCTTCTAGTCTAAAAAGTTCATGTAAAACTCACTCATCTATGTTCTTTCGGTCCCATTTTAGATAGGTTCCACAGTCCCATGAATGCATAGATGTAACAATAGAAAATTTTACATAAATTTTAAGCTTTTAGTCATAGTAATCCTAAATTAACCAAAAGGGCTCCCAAAATCCTTATATCCACATACCTATGAATCTCCTTCAGCCACTTGTCTATACATGTTGTATGAAATTCATGATGACAAGGCAGAACTCTCATGCTGTCTCCATCTTCATACTCCACAAGGCATATATAACATCTGCAAAAAGTAAAGGCAAAAAGAAAAAGGAAAATTGTTTAGTATAATCCATGTAAGGGAAAAGCTAAACAAGTTTAGTTAGATAGTACTAAATAGGTTTAAAAATAAAAGGCACACCAGCATGTTGACTAAAGAAAGGAAAAGTGGGGGTAAAGGTCACATGCCACGACAAACCAAAAAAAAGAAGACAGTCATGAATAGTTAAAGCTAAATAAATACGCAGCAAGTTACAAAATAACTGGGTATGGAGGTTGGAGGTAAGAGTTTCAAAGTATCTGGTATCAGTTTGCATTTTCATGCCATCATGTAAACATTACGACATCCAAAATTGCATATTAAAACGAATCATGTGTGGCCTCACAAGACATGACTAAATAGTAATTTTCATTGTTCGCTTTCTACGTTTTAACCTTTGTTAGGAAAAGTTGCATGCGTTCTAAAATTTGTTAGACATGTCACACAAGATAATACTTATACAAAATAAATGGAAATGAAAGTGGTCAAGAAAAAGGACAATGAAAAGGCATTTTAAGAAAATGAGTCAACACTGGGAGGAGGTTGAGCTTGAATACTTACTGTACCGGTTCTTCTTGATGTTTGTGCAACTTTGTGTATAATTTGACAGGCAAGGATTCCACAACTTCATTAGGTGCAGGAATGGAACCGATAGATGACACAGAAGGACGAGAAGATAAAACCACAGATTGCTGGTGAATTTCATCCAGAACCTAATTAAAATATGTACAAATATTTAACCTGCATAAATATATAATGAATGGCCACTAGAATAGATAAACAGCACATTAAACTCACTTCAAATAAGGCTTCAGCTAGCATAACAATTCTTGATATGCTTGCTCTAGCATTGGTATCATCATTTGAATTGGTATCCCGAGTATTTGTTCTGCATGCACAACGACCGTTTCTATGTTGACCAGACAAGATACATGATCTGTCATGTCCAGAAAGATTTTCAAACCGGCTACCCAACCGCTGAAGAGCACGGACCTAGACCAATTAAAATTTGCATCATTAACAATGAACAAATTCCAGAGATTGGGAAAGAGAACATGCACAGATGTTTCCATAGAAAAAAATATTAGTCTTGATATTTGTTATTGTTGTTTCTAAAACCTCAAATAATGAGGGAATTCTTGGGTTTGGAAGCATATTATCAGATCATCAGTTAGTTGTTAATAAAAAAGTTCAGAAAATCAACAAACCTGGGACCGAATTCTTCTTCTCCGTTCCAGGAAATTGGACCTATGTTCCAGCAGATCCTGATACCTAGTTTCTCTAGAACGTGAAGTCTCAACTTCATAGTCTTGGATGCCAAACAAGGAGCTAGGTGTACTTGGTAAAGGATATCTAGGTGTAGAAGAATTTGAAGCATTACGACCAGTTGGTGACACTCTTGCTTCTCTATCCCCTACTCGTCTTCCATTCTCTTGGCCAGCATCTCTTACTTCTCTCTCTCGTTGCATAGGGCAAAAGGTGAAGTCTGACAATGTTGATCGGCGGAGAACTCTGTCACGGAGCCTTCCAACACTTAAAGTTCGGCTAAAACGAACATTACGTTCAACAGGTTCTCGAGCTCCATTTCGCCTATCAGTATGTCTAGTCTCAATATTTTCTGTATCAGTATGAATTCTTGGAGAAAAGATGTTGACATCAGGCACTTCTCTTGCACCATTTCCATCTCTACCCACATCCTGGACAGAAGAAACTGGGCGATTACTAGCCAAATTACCAGGTGAAACCAATGCTGGGGCATTAGGACGCAAATTATTAGAAGCTTCTTCATGACACTGCATAGGCACTTGACTAACAAAAGATGCATTGAGCAAATCATTACGGTGCTGAGTTTCATTTCTAGTAATCAAGCTGCCAGGTGGCCTTGGATGCAGACTAAGCTCATCTTCATCATTAAATATTGAGAGATTTGTTGAAGAAACAGGGCAAGGCCTAGATGAACCCAAACTTGTGGTTCTGCTAAGTCTAAAGCTTATATTACCAGGAACAAGGCTAAAGCGAGACAGGAACCGACTTGAGGGGTTCAAGGAGTGGTTTGAAGAAGAATGTGCAGAGCTGCTACCAGTTCTGGATGCACTGTGACGCCACTCTTCAAGGTCAACGTTAGAAGGCACTTCATCAGATTTACCAGGTTTCACCTTTCTAAAAGACTCTGTCTTCCCTTCATCTGAGTCTATTTCATTGCCACTGGTGTATGTCACATCATCTCCATTTACTTTATTCTGATCACAAACCTAAAGCATGTGTTTCAAACTACAGTTAGCCAGTTAGTAAGAAAAAACCTTGACCAATTCCAAAACTTTTCCACTACATGACAGTGACACAAGGAAACAAATGTATGAGAACAAATACGGAAGAGAAACTATTCCATTATATTACTTTTTAAACAAACTTACGGGCATTTCATTGCCTAAAAACAAAATAAGGTGTGATAGAACAATGAGGCTAATAGTAAGACAGAGGCATAGGTGTTAAGAAAGTCCTAATACACCCCACCAATCAAAAGTTTAAAAATTTGCAAGTTGTAACAGAATCACAATGCATTATAATTGTTTTTGCAGATTTCAGATTTCACCCACAAACCAAAATGGTTCTGCCACATTTCAGATTTCACCCATAAACCAATTGGCATTAGGCGAGTTTCCCCAATACAAGAATCGAGGCAGACTAACCAGTACTTTCCAACAATTCCATTGTTTATCAGGAATTCAATGCATAATTAGCTGTTTCATTGCTGTATAAATACTATTGCATCCTTCAAGAACCTTATTAAATTACGTCATCTCTTCCATTAAGAATCGATTTGTTAGGAGTCTCACCAGTAAATCACGAAACCCAGTAGCTTTCAAACACCTTTGAAAGTAACGGCAAAATCAATCACGTAATATTTGGTTTTAAAATATAAATAAAGGTAAACTTAATGAAAATTTTGAAAATAATTATCCTTTAAATTAAAATCTAATTGACGTAACACTGAAAAGGATGCGAAAAAGTTTGAAAAACCAAGGAAGTTAGTATTACCTGGTCGTCACTATCAATGTCACGAGATCCAGACGACGTTCCCAGACAATAAGATGGGAAACCTCTGTGCCCCTTAGATCGACCCTTCCTGAAACTCCCCGAAGACGACGACGATGACCTGGCTTTGCTGCCACTGGACCCCATCTTCCTCTCCCAGCAACCAAAAACCCGGCAAAAGAAAAATGCGTTTGGGAGTACCCAAATGGAGCAAACGGCAAGACCCAGATATCAAAATGCGGTTTTTTTGAGATCCCGGGTGGTTCAGATCTACAGAGAAGGGAAAGTAAAGTGAGATTTTTGCGGGATGTTGTGGTGCATTGGATTGAAGTGTCTGAATTTTTTGAATGCGAATATGTGAATAAGAAGAGAGAAGGGAAAAGAAGAGGGTAAAGAGGGAAAAGATAGTGTGGTGGTGATGGGAGTAGCTGAGGGAATGAGACAAAGCAACTCGCAGGGAAACGGAAAAGGAGGCTTTTTTTGTAAGAAAAGTGGCGAGAACATAAAATAATAAACAAGCAAAATAAAGTAGTAGCTGTTTTCTACACTTTAATTTAATTCAATAAATAACACTCATAATGTTAAACAATTTCTGTAATGCCATATCCAATAACTCATGATCATAGCAGAGTTTTTGTTCTTACAAAAACTACAGTGGATTAAATTTAAATTTGAATTTGTAGTTTAATTTAAGAAGAAAAATGGCATTTAATTTTTGTGTGCCCCCACGATTCTGGGGATTAAAATATAGGTGTCTCTGGTGTACGATGAGTGCAGCGTGTCTTTCAATCGCATTCAATTTCACAAATCAGGTGGAGCTGCCCCCAACACAACACCTTTTTTTTTTCTTTCATTTTAACCTTATTTCAACACTGAATCTCGCACGTCTTTTGTTTTCAACCTTTTGTTTTTGTTGGAAAAACACCGTACTTACACTCACATGGTAACGGTAACTAACTTAACTCCCGTTAGGAACGCTTCTGTGAAAAAAAAAACATTTACAATAGAAAATGATATTAAAGGGAGAAAAAGAACAAATTTAAATCTTTAATTTATTTTATACTCATTGTGTTGAAATAAATATTACCTAATAGTAATAATAAAATGGTTAATTTGACCTACTCTATGTTTCTTTTATTATTAATTATTAATGTGTTACAGAACCTGAGATGTATTTCCTTCCAAACCCACCTAAAAGAACGTGTCGTGTTCAACATAACCTAAAGAAAAGGTCTGAAAAAGTTTTTTTTTTCATCTTTTGAAAGACAAACGTTAATTGGTTTGAAAATTAAAACAAAAAATTAGTGGAAATCGTTAAAGAGTCATCTCTTTCCAAACGTTGTATTTACGTTAAAGAGTCTTTGAGATGGAATTAAATTGACTGATTAAAGGTTATATTACTAAGGTGAATTAATAAGAAAATTATGGAACTATTTAACAAGTTTTAAATAATCTCCTATGTGTTTCAAATCTATAATTTATATTAAAAAATGTTTGAAAATTTTAAATTTCAATTATAAATTACTTGTAAGTTTATGACCCGGGTGATATTTTAGTGTCCCACCAAATTCAGATGGTAACATCAAAGACACATATACGTAAAGTCCAAATCAATCCAAGATGATGGATTAGATAATACACGAATTATTCAACAATTTACTAATTAATTTAACCTTTTATGTTTTATTTTTTATTTTTATTTTTGTGGTTTCCCTAAGAGGATGATTTAATTATTCTGTCACACCACATTCAAAAGGTAATGTCAAAGGCACAGATACATAAACTCCAAATATATGCAGCATGATGAATAACATATCAACATGGTCTACATCATTTTGATATATGCATATATCTGTATCACTTGAAACTCAAAAAATTGTTCATGGATGTTGCTAGAGATGAACAAATAATTGAAAGAAGACAAATTTCAGATTACTAAAGAAAATGATATCAGAATCTTGTTTAAACTATAATGACTTTAACAGTAACTCTTTATGACAGTTTAACTTTTACGTTTAAGCAGTGATAAGAAAAAAAACTTGGTGTTTCAGCAATGTTGGTGATGAATGGATACAATAATAGTGGATATGGATGCACTAGTTATGTGTGTTGATAACCCATTAGTGGCTAGTGGAGCTCTTATCTTAAAGCCTCATAGAAAATCTTACAATGATGATGTCACTACAGAGATATGAAAATGATCATATGATCTTTTTATTTTATTTTGTATTCTTTTTACAAGTTGAGCCTTCAAAACTATAATGAGCAAATATTACAGAAAGAACCAAAACAAAACAAAACAAAGTGTCTAGTAGGTGCAAGATACTGAGCCAATGGAACTTCTTCACACCAGTTGAACTAATAGATCAGTCTGCAAAGTGAGAAAAACAAATGAATTGCATAAATGTTTCTCATAATAGAACAGAAACACCAGAACATCCTCTCTCCCAGAAAATAATTATTTAGGTTCAAGCTTACTCTGCTGAATAATTATGAAGCTGTGTCTGGAATTTATTGCAGTCTGTACAAGGCCACAAAATTGTTCAATCCAATGGGATTGGCTTTTTCCTGCTTCCTCTGCACAACCAGCACCCAATTGATCAATCCATTATTTCTAACCAACAAAAGGAAAAATCCAACAGCAGTTCCTTAACAAAGTCAACAGAAAGTTTACCAGACAACAATTGAAAACTCTCAACAAAATAAGGTACTAAATTTCAACCACTGATTTTCAAACAACACCCAGAATTTTGATAATCTAAATCCAAGCAAAAACTTTGTTAGAACAAACTAGCGAATCATACAATATCCACAAGACCCAGAACAGCTTTACTGTGAATAGGGTCATAGACCCTGTGGTACTAACAAGGACTGTGGTCCCATGAATTGAATTGGGAAACTGTTACTGAACTAGTGCAAGAAGCAAGAGGATTCTATCACTATTAGCTTTGGAAACTACTCCAACAAAATTCACACCAGTCGTAAGTTCACAACAATAAATCATGAATTCATAATTGACCCTTCTTACATGGAAGACAGTGGAAGAGATGGTCCAGCCGTGTCAGAATTCAAACCAGCTTTTATATGATGATCTACAAGATGCAAGAAGGACCCATATAAATGTCACCCCTCTGCAGAATTTATGAACTAATAATTGAAAGAAGAAAAAAAAAACAGCTTTAAACATTCATGTTTACCATAAGACCCAACGTTAGTAGAAGCCCATTGATCCCTCCATTAATGCACACCAGCTCAATCCATCGTGCCTAGAAATGGAATAGAAACATTAAGTAAACAAAGTTCAAGTTTCCTCGTTCAGGAGCATAATACAGTCAAAATAAAATTACAAGAATACCGAAAAAGATGTTTTCACAAACGAATCGACAAATAAATAAATAGTATACATGTACGTGTGTTTATACTGTATAAAACATGGTGCCGATGATTTAAATATGAACATGCGAATCACCAAAATCCAGACATAGATGTTTTTTTACTTTGGTTACCCCAGTGAGAAGAAGTTGTAGAAAAACGACATGATTGAATAAGGTAAACGACAAGACAGGTTACAAAGCTAACGCCGCTTCAAACGATACGATTCCGGCCAAGGTGAATTTAGTTCGCGGCGACGAGCGACGGCGATCAGAGCTTCGAGAGATGAAAATTGAGAAAGGACAATTGCAATCGCTCAAAGCGCGTGTTTAATTAAATTTATGACGATTTGATTTGAGAAAATATGGCACTATATTAATCAATAATATAAGATATTTATGTTAATAATATTTTTTTAATACCACAATCAATGATTGAAGCAATTTGCATTGTGGTATACTTCAGTTTTTTCCCGTGTCTGGTTCCAACCCCTGGAATAAAATGAGTGGTTCATAGCAGAATACTGCAACTAAGCTCAGCTCACCTTGTTTGTTGTTAGTTTCGGAAAATTGAGCTTTCTGGCTGATGCATCTGACGTTCCTTTCGAGGTCACATTTTTCTAACATTCACACAACACATAAAGCTCTTACACATCAAGTAACAGAAGCATAGAAAGAATATACTATCACTAGTTTTTATTAAGAATAAGTGGCATTAAACAATGGTGGAGGTAGTACACCCAGCACACAAGTTCAGTGCAGTGGTGGCATTTCCTTATTTTGATGGCCTAATAGAATTGGAAATCATATTTTCTTATTCAATCTGATGTTGCTAACCAATAACTAATAAGTGTGGTTTTTAGGAATGGTAGAAATAAATGTTTGCTAAATTTTGATGAAATTAATGTATCTATACTCCTTGGTGGCCGTCTTGTGGTTCGAAAACGCGGTTGTGACATGTGGGGTTGCAGGGGTAAGGGCAATCTATCTGATGGAAAGTCCTTCTTTCATAAAACCAGTCTGCTACAGCCTTTGCAATTGTCTGCAGAGTGTTATGCAGACAAGTCAGCATATGAAGGAAAGACAATAAAATTTGAAGATTTGGACATCACAAGGATTATAAATAAAAATTTGAAGAAACTATAACTAAAACTTGGTATATTTATAGAGATGGAAAAATGTTTGTATGTTATATTTTCTGAAGAGGGGGTGGGGGTTTAGAAAATGCAGCTTCTTACTGTCTTTTCCAGCTCTGGAGAATCACTTCTCAACCATGTTTCCTGCATTTCAGTTTGGCAGTGAGCATAGCAAGAGTCTATGAACATTCCTTTGTATGAAGAGTTGCCTAGCACTGTCAATGCCCTTAAGAATTCTGTCCTGAAGCCTGAAAATCAAACCATGTATGAAAGTGAGGTCATTGAAATCAGGAATTTCATTGGCCCTTAAAAGCTTTGACAAAAGTTCAGATATGCAACGTATGATATTGTGATCTCAGTAAGTTGTAATGATAGACAGCATTCTGAGGGTGATTTTATAAAATAAAATTTCTCAGTTTGGATTTTACCATGATTCTACGGGACACAAATAATTAATATATGAATATTCACCTTGCATTAGATCTAGTTGATCAGGTGAGCAGTTGTTTATATCAAGTTTACAGCTATGCCAATGCCCATCAGGATCAGCAACACCAGGTGCCAAAATGTTCTTAATCTGAATCAAAACAAATCTGAGGATCAGGGAAAGGACTAGAAAGATCTCTCCAGTTATTAAGAGCTAGTAGCAAAACATCCAATGATAGAAATCTTGAGAAGATTACGTAGAATAATCTTGGTTCAACTTCTGATACAAAGTTTATTTTGCATATGAAACCACAAGAGTTTTATTTTGCATGACCAAAACACTAAAAAAGGAACACCACTCTGCAAATACACTCATGTATCTTGAGCAAAAGAATTATCTGACCTGCCATGAGTCGTATGCGGCGTTTACAAAGAAGATTGGCGTAGTGATATGTGATGCCAAGTATTGTGGGAAAAAGCACTGCAAGATTGTTCAGAAATCAGAAGTATTAGTAACATCAAAGAGGGAATTGCAAAGGTAGAAAGATAAAACTGATTCATAAACTTACTAGCTTTGGACTAAGTCTTGAAGTGCATGACTGAGGTAAATTCCTAGCAGAGCCCTATTAGAATTAGAATGAAAAAAAGAAAAGAAAAGTCAGACTTGAATATTTTAGATCTTCCGTAGAAGTTTCATAAAATTATCTTGAAAATGAAAGAGGGAAAACATTAGAACACAGCATATGCCAAAATGGAAATTGCTCAGACAAAAGGAAAGGAGTGGTACATGCGTAGCAACAACTTGACCGAAGTACTGTTGAATGTGGTATGCCCCAGTGACATCCCTTCTGTTAACAGTAACATATTGAATCATAAAATGATCTAAGGAACTCTTGATATTTTAGGAAGAGGCAAAGTAAAAGCATCAACTTACGCATTGATAAAATAACCAGCATCTGAGAGGCATTTCACTCTGGCTCCAATAGGTAATAGAGCTCCAAAGCGATCACAATGCAGTACTGAAGTTAATCCTCCAGCTGAACATCCAGAAATAATAGCCTGTAGTTACAAGTTATGGTGAGTGAATGAAAAAAACAATAAAGAGGAAGAAAAAGAGTTACAAAACACCAACGTTTCTTACATTTCGAGCATTTTTCATTCCTTTTGCTAGTAAATCCTCCATGACAGCAGCAAAAATCCTTGCTCCTCTAAAGTGCAACTTAGTAACCTATTTTTTTACACACCACAGTATTAAAGATTAACCAGAATGATGACTCGTGACTAATATTTTGATTAAATTTTAGATGCCAAAGTCCCTTAGATTTTAGCTGAACTTACTGGATTTACTTCTTCTACATCACCAGTAAAAGATGAACCATCGCAATACCTAACCTTGACTCTGTTCCAGTTGTAGAAATCTGTAATTTACAACACCAGTTAGAAAGTTAAATGAAGGCTAGATTGATGAAGAGAAACAAGAGTTTTGACCAGTGGGAAAGACCTGGATTAAACATTTGCCTGTTACTCATAATTCCCGAAAAGGCAATTTGCTTTGCCATTTGCTTAGATGAACCTAAACGATTGGTCTTGCGAGAGAGACAAGTGGTGACATTGTTGCACCATCCTCCTCCCTAGTAGAAACAAAAATAGATGAAGAACAAATAAAGATAAAACTTCTATAACTTGTCAAAAAAAGTCAGATAAAACATTGAACCAAATTTGATAGTTGTAGAGAGGAACAAACCTCAAAAGCAACCAACCAACTGTTAATCCCTTTTCCAGATCCCTTGTCAAAATGGTAAGCTGGTGGACTCCCATCCAAACAAACTGCACAATATTTTGAAATTCAATTTCCCAATTATTATAAACATCATTGAAAATAATAAGCATGATGTTAAGAGCACAATTAATTAATATATGAAAAGACAGAACAAAATTTCCTAACCTGCTCCTTTTGCTACAGCGCTCTGAAGATAGGTGATTGGCACATAAGAAGCCTCTGCTATCAGCAACAGCAGTGCACAAACCAGAAGGTTCAACCACTGTCTTATTCTCCCACCCTCCATTCTGCACAAATCCAACAAATAGAAAACGATAAACATACATATATAGAAAAAACAGAGTAAGATCTTTCCATCGATATATAAGTAAAAATTCATCTTTCTAATTCCCTTTTCACTTCGACCTAACACTCACCGAAAAAGGATCTATTCATGCAGTTGGTATTTCAAAAATCGTAGAGCCAAAAAGTTTGATTTCCTATAGAAGAACTTAGATGAATTTATGACTTGTGTGCGAATATTGCTTTCCTTCCACGGCGAAAAAACCCAATGCCCCTATTCCCACTAGTCTCCACACACACACAAACAAATCCAAAAACCTGCATTTTCATTGACGTGGTTCTCAATTGGAGTCAGCCACAGTCGTGATCCTTGATATTGCCAGAAACTATATACACATGTGCCATAATTGCAGTTACAGCGACTAAAAAAACTCCGATGTTGTGATAAAAAATGGTGAAACAAACAGCTTCCTAAAATCTTGATTTCCGTTTATTTATTTCTGTCATCACTAGAAATTAATGCAACAACGTGAAGGAAGCATTGCCCTGCACAGGTTTGCTGTAAGTTTCACAAAATGAATCACAAACACAATCACTGATCCATTCCATTCCAATAACTAATCGCATATTCTAAGGCAAAGGCAGATCAGAATCTTCACAACAACCCCACAAACATTCAGATGATCAAAGACAAAACGAAAAAGATAAAAGTTTGTGTATGAGTATAAACGCTAGCAGGTGTACCTGAGATGGAGAATGGGTTGGGGAAACAAGGTGAAGAAACTCTGAAGAAGGTTTGTTAATGAAAGGCAATTGAAGGTGGTGAAGGCTTATAAGGTTGGTGAAGAAACACAGTGTAACTAACAATGGTTAAGAAGTCTGTTTCTGCAACAGTGTTGGGTGGAGAATGGTTGTGCAGAGAGAATAGAGTCTTAAATCTTCTTCAGTCTAAGTAATGGAATTATGGTGTCAGTTAGTTCTGTGAGTACAAAGGTTTTTTTTTTGTTTCAGTTTGGTCAGAAAAACCCAGAGCCGACACTCATTTGCTCAAAAACCACACCAAAAAAATGTGATAATTTATATTTTTCTGTGAAAGAATGTGCAGATTTATATAGTAAAGTTCTTTACTTGTTTTTAAGAAGAAAAAGAAAAATGAGTGACAGTCCGACATAGTAAACCTAGTCGCAGAATGTCCTTAAATTGGGATCTAAGTTCAAAGATAGAAAATTTTAGTTTATGAAGAAAATCAGAATTTTTCACGGTGCTGGTGTTTTCTGCCCTCTAATAACTTTATTAAATAATAATTACGGCAATAAGAATATTGATGCTGTCTCTGGGGCTCCGGGGTCCGACCCGAATGTTTCTTGTGAAAAGCATCGAATCTTATCGTTGTTTAGTGTTCCCACATGAACGAGTGGTTCAAATGTGCAACCTTGGCGCCGACTAAATAAAAGTTTGGAACAAAACCCTAACAATATTCTCCTGCGCACGCTCCTTTTCTCATCATCATGAGCTCGCCTCTCTCTGTCTCCACTTTTTTCCTTTGACAAAATTCTAGGGTTTTCAGTTTCACAAAACACATTCTCATCACGGTGATGATGATGTTGTTCTTCTAAGATTGTCTTTGCGAAAAAAAAAGGTAAACATGCATCGAACGTAAATTATTGCTTTCTGGGAGAGACATTTCGGCATGCATTCGTCTCCATTGATCGATGTAATGATGTCAAAATTTTGCAATTTAAAATGAATTTTGAAATAAAAAAAAATGTATAGAGAAATTAAAATGTTAAGGGCATGATTGGATTGTAAAGTGGGTGTGGGAAAAGTTGGGAATTTGGTAGCAATGTTGAGGTACAAAAAGTGGAACGCGTTTGACGGTGAATTCTTAAATACCACATCACAGTTTCACTAAACAACAGTTTCATGGATGATGTTTTGTTATATTCCCATTAATGAGAAAGCTGTCATCCAATGGCACCAAAAGCCACCAACCTCCTTTTCTTGTCTTTCTTTTCACCTTTGTGTGCCAAACGCAAAAGCACTTTCTAACTCCCTTCAAATCAAGGGATTAGGATAGCCCAACCTCTTCTCCCCAACCCAAATCATCCCCAATTAATTCAATAAACATGTTAATACATTGTTGATAGTGAAGAATTGGTAAAGCATTATTGATGATGAAAATTAATTCAGTCAAATCTTAATTAAAGGTTACTAAACTATCTAACTAGCACTAGACTGTATTTACTCTTTGAATTATACCTTGTAACTTCAATTAAAATTTTGATGAGAGAGGATTTGCTGAGTTGTAATCTTTATGATAAATTCTCTCGTCGTAAATGTAAATTAAAATTACTATTTTTTATTATTATTTGTTATATAATAGATAATTTATCAGTTGTAGATCTAAGATTTTAAGTGAGAAGACAAATCAAATGGTAGATTTATACATATTCTCAACTACACACGAGTTTATTATAGAATAACGGTCAGCAAATTTAAATATATAAAATCCAGGAGGGGTAGGCAAAATTTTATTTTTTCAAATACTTAGTAATAATTTTAACAAAATCATGGAGTACACTTACACACTTTGGTATACACATAGGTATGCCAGTGTACTCTAATGTGAATTCTGAAATTGTGAACTATTTTTTTATATTGATAGATTTATTTTATCTGAATATTATAATATAGGATATTCTCCACCATTTCAAAACAACAATCAACCTGGCTTCTTGTATGTTTTTTCTTTTTACTTATTGAAATGAGGTATATGGATGTCTAGTTACGGAGATACATTAAGAATAGTATTTTTATTGAAAAAAATCATTGGTCCTCGAAGATGATATGAAGATATTGATTATTGATCAAACAAGATGAAGAGTTAACTACAAAAAATTCTCTGACTCTCTGACGCTTAGGTAAATAAAAACATAAAATATTTGAATATATAAAATGAGTATGTGAAAAAATTGAGTAATTAATGCATGTGTTGAATTTAATGACAAAAGTGGACAAAAAATGTAAATTGTCAAATAAAATTAATTGAGAATATTTTCTATTTGATGTATCATTTTTATGTGCACCAATAATCAGATTTAATGAAATTTGTGGTATCTTATACTTGTAATTATATTTATTATGGTTTAATCTTTTGTGATATACTATAATTATATTTATTAGGAGAATAATATATACGTGATATTATGAGAATAATTATATTAATTTAATAAAATGATTACGAGAAAGAATTAAGTAATTACTCCTATGTTGAATCTATAGGGAGTAGCGGACAAAAAATGTAAATTTTCAAACAAAATTAATTGAGAATATATTTGCTATTTGATTTATCATTTTATGTGCATCGATCATCAGATTTAATGATATTCAAGATATATTATGTTCATAAGTATATTTAGTATGTGTAATATTATGTAATATAATATAATTACATTTATTACAACAATAATAATATGTACATAATATTATGAGACAAATTATATTAATTAAATATTATTTTTCAGCTCAATTGAAAATGGAAGTATAAATAAAAACTTACACATTAAGTATTCGAGCAAGGATTTTGAAAAAATATACCAATGGTCATTGGCTAAAACAAGAAGAAAAAAAATACAACAAGTGAATGTGAGACTATTTAGTTATGAAAATTTTATTATTGAAGTTCTTCACAAATTCTTAAACTATATTATTGTATATAACTCATCAAGTATAAGTTTACAATTTATACATAATTTAATTATTGTCAAAGATGTTACAATAGAAATGGTTCTATAAATGAAGATGATTTTATTTAATTTATTCTAATAATTTAAGTTGTCAAAATCAATTAACTCCATCGTCTTGATCCACATTTCGAATTGAGTTTTAAATAAGTTAATTGAACTTACTTTATAGCGAGTCATGAATTTTTTAATTCGATCATTGAAAATTTAATTTGATTAGCTATAAATATATTGCAATGAGTCAACTTTAGACGACTAAAATACATGTTGAAATATTATTGAATCAATTATTACAAACTAACAAGGTGTATTTTGTTATAAGTTTCATTTCTGACCATATATATAATTTTAATTAATGCATAAAGACAAATCCCACTTCAATATTTTTTAAAAGTAATTAATCAATATTAAACCATTGCTTAGGAATAATATACTTGGTAGACCAAAACAATAATTTTTACAATTATGTTAAATATTTTAAAAAATAGTTACTGTTCATTTGACTGAAACAATATTAATAGTAGAAGAAGACATGGTTGTTTATGAAAAGAATATATCTGAATACATTGATTACAAGTCTTAATCGATGGTTGATGAGAATCTTGCAGAAATAATTAATGTTAATGATTTGTCTAAGCAAAAGCAGATAAGCATAGAGAAATTATATATGTAGGAGGCAAGGCATATGCGAGATGGAACAAAGTGGCAGCTCAAAAATTTAAGTGCTTCTCATGGGACATGTGATGGCCAAATGCATTTAATATGGAACCACCGGGAGTTGAGAGAGAACGCGGAAAGCGAAAGTGGAAAAGGACTTGTTTGGATAACATGAGAAGCACGTTAGAAGAAAGCAATCGCAAAACGTCACTGGAAAAAAACAATGAGGATGGTAAACCTAACTCTGCAGTTCCTCCCTCACTTGTTATTTGTTCCATATATAATATATTAATTCAGTTGGTTTAACTAACGGAACAAGTAAGGGAGCCACCAAACTGCACCTGCAAGTTATTCAATCACCAGAATAAGCAACTGCTTAACATGCTTAAGAGGAAACGTGCTTCTGAGAATTTCTGTGGTGCCCGTTATGTGTTATTTAAATCAATTAATGGCATTCACCGCGGTCGATATCTGTCTTTTCTTATGACAACTGTTGTGAATCCAACTTCATATTTTAAAAATAATTCTCAATATGGACATCGAACATGTTTATTATGGTAATTAATGTTAATAGACTTTCATTTGATGGAGTCCAGATAAAACGATTTAAGAATATATAAGTGGATGTAAACTTCATCTTACAAGTCGGTTTTGTGAGGTTAAGTTAGGTTTAATGTTCACCTCCTAATATGATATTAGAGTCATAGTTAACATCTATCTTAATAATATTTGATATTTTATTCATTCTATTGCGCCACCTACTATGGAAAAATTTATTGTTTGTTGGGTATATTGCCGCTATCAGACCACTTATTTATGTATAGTTCTACTTAATTTGAGATATAAAACGATTTAAAAAATATATAAATGAGTACAAACCTCATTTTATAAGTCAGTTTTATGAGGTTGGGATAGACTTAACTCCACTTCCTAATATTTGTTAACTTTTTTTTTAAATGGATTTACTATGAAAAAAAAAATGGAACAAGGAAAATAGGTAGGTGAAGAAAGTAAATGAAAGCTTGTGGTAAAGTTCGAAACTGTTTAATGGGAACGAATACTAAAACACAAAGTAAAAATAATACTTAATTGATGAGAAGTGGTAGACGACAAACGAATAAGGACTTAAGATTTCAAACCATATTCTTAAATAAATTTCAGAAAAAAAAATGTCATTATGCGATCTTATCGTAAATGGATCAATAATTGGACACTCCAATGGAAAATAGCGAGTGGATGACAATGGCATGCGATTTGATTAAAATCACAATATATATATATTGTTATTTTATAGGTATGAACACTGAAATACAGTGATGTTATTATTGGGTTTGAATTTGAAACATAAACATGTCATCATGAAACCTAATTGTCTTCATCAGAAAACATGTCCCACAGAAAAAGCCTTGAATGAATGCGCAGAAATAATATTAATGGGTGATAGATGAATGTGAATCTGTTGCACCAAATGGTGGAAAGTGATAATGGAAAAGAAGATTATGTCCACTGAGCTTGTTGCCATTTTATAAAACGAAAATTGAAGACTTGTTTGCTACGGAACTGGAATCTTTATAATCTAAATTGACCAATGAATTGCTTCAGCTTATCCACACTCTGGTTTTGAAGTCAAATACAGTGTCATGTCAATAAAAACTCCATTTATAGGTAAACAAAATTGGTCATTTTCATAAAATCACGGGTCATTTCTTTCTGTACTCCTGTAACTCCCACTTTTATAATCCTAAATTTACCTTTCTCACTTTTAGTTTTAGTCGAGGACTGTGTACATAGAGGGATTTTTATTATATATGATTAACATTAATAATTTCACATTGATTATAAATGAGAAATTAGAGTATTATACAAGGATAAAGATTTATATAAACCCACTGTCTTTAAAGTTTTAGATCGATAATGATGTCAATTCTTTATACTCAGGTTTCATTAGTATTGTATCTTTTCAGTGATATGAAAAGACTTTCATTAAAGGAAAAATGTACCAAAATATATATATATATATATATATATATATATATATATATATATATATTTATATATATATTCTAAAAGAAAAATCTTGGACCGTCGAATTTAGAGCGTATTTAAAAAAAAAAATCTCTGAGAAAAGGCAACACTCAATTGGAGGAGAAGCGATTGAAAAAAAATGTTTTGTTGGCTTTAATCGAGTATATGAGATACACAAATGAACTCATGTCCATGGATATAATCAAAACTTGTTTTCATTTTGATAAGAAAATTATGTTCCAATAGCAATCTCATTACTCGTATTTGTTCTCATCATCGTTTTCATTTTAAATTACTAAAAAAAATGATTAATTTATGAACTAATATAAAAAACTCACGTAAGTTTTTACATTTTCTATAATTAGATTATCTTCTGCGTGTGTTTAGTTTACTTTTATTTAATTTTCGATATTTATACAATTGTAATATTTTGTCTTATATTTGAAATTGAATACAAAATAAAATATGTATATAAAAAAGTGTATATTTTTAACATTTAATACTTAATAATATGATTTATTGTAAAAAATTATATTTAATTAGTATTTAAAATAGTAAAAATGTTAAATATATTTTTGGTCTTTAACTTAGTGAAAATTAAAATTAGTCTAGAAACTTTGATCCAACTTAGTTTCTGAACCAAATTTAGTCATTTTAACCAAATTTTATTAAGTTTATTTAACGTTTCAAACACGTTTATCAGCTAAGTAAACATATGTCAATCTGTGTAAACAACTCAAATATTATCATAAAACACGTTTGAAAGACTAAATTTACACAATTCTAAAGTTTAAAAGACTAAATTGAGTCAAATTTTTAAAAAAGAAACTAATTACATTTTTTTACTGAAAGTTAAGAGGTAAAAACATATTCAACCTCAGTAAAAAAAAACGTAGAATTGCAAAATATAACTGCTTTGAGTTGAAAAAATGGGAATTGAGATGGAAATTATTAATTTTTTTTTTTAAATAAAGATAGGATAGTCAAACCCATTTCATTCTTATAAACCACACATTTGGCACCATTTTGTATAGATAATGCACAATGGTCTAACAAGAAGTAAAGAACGAAGTAGAGAAGAAAAAAGACAAATGAGTCAGTTCACTTGTTTCATGAGGGTGCAGTTTGAAATTATGGACTTCAAGAAGAAATATCCTCAATAAAGTTTAATTTGAAACAGTGCAAACCAAAGTTCTTGCTAGATTTAATGGGCCTAAAAAGGTCCGGGCCTAGACCCATGGTGAACTAGTTTGGGCTTTTATTTAGAATTATAAAAGGCGCCGTGATCTCTTTGTTCCTCTCGTTTGCAGAGATGCTGAAAGCATTGGGTGCACGTGCAGTGCTATGCTCGAAGTCTTCTTCCACTAACCACACAATTCACGCACACTGATTCTCCACCAAGCCCTCACGCATAGGTTCTCAACCCTTAGGAACCCTCTTTTGATTTATTTCTTTTCAATTTCTTCCTCAATCACCACGTAACTTGCGTCTCGCTGCACTGCAATTTCGGATCCCTAGGTCGCCTCTGCCATCTCCGTCGAAGCTTCCCAGAGTTGCGGCGCATCCCTGGAGTCTTCTTCGTGCAAACCTCCAAGCCCACTGTTGTTGTTTCCGGTGAGACCCTTTCAGTATCAACAATCTCTTCTGGCGCTATGCTGGTCATTTTAAAATATCTCGTATGCTCGTATTCTGTTTTGGTTTTGAGATTTAATTAATGTGATTTAAACTCATTCTGTGCTGTTTTGTGGCGTTGAGTGAAAGGATTATTGTTTTATTTGACTATGACATTTGTGCTTGTGATTATGGGTAATGTTATACCGACTGTGATTGTAGCTCTTGGATATTACTGTTAATGTATTGAAGGGATTATGTAATTGAATGCAAGTAACTAAGGGTTGATTGTGGTGTATGTGTGTTAATGTTTAATTGTTAATTGTGGTTGGAATCAATGCAATAAGGGTGGGACTAGGAATTACAGGTTCAAGTTCAAATTGGGAAATGGTGTTGTTTCTTTCGGAACAAAGAATTATATGGCTTGAAAAGCTGGGAGGGAATGCTACGAAATCAACTCTGTTTTGGATGATGAAATTCAAAATTATTGGATTAATTGTGGAGGAGATTATGCGATTAATTTTTAATTGTTGATGCTTGATTATAGAAGTTGACAACACATAACTTTGTCAAAATAAATTTGATTATTAAGCATTGACATTATTTCATATTCTAAGTTGAACGCAGATTGGAGAACAAACAGAAACAGAACAACCACAAAGTATTTTTGTCTCTCCAATCTCTTGAACTTTAAGAGAACAGTCATGGACAGACACACGAACACCACCAGGCCAATAGTGATGTCTTCCTCTTCCATCACTGGCACCACCACCATAACAATTCAAAACTCTGAGCCATCTATCTCTTCATCTCAGCACCAACAACAGCAACCAGAAGAAGTACTTTTCCTCCCCCTCAATCGCAGGAAGAAAAAGGTCAGTTGGAAAGAGGGCACCGTGGACAATGAGTTCATGCAGAAGAAGAGTTCCAAAAGGTGTTGTATCTTCCATAAGGAGAAGCCCTTTGATGAAGATGACAGCGATGAAGATGAACATCACTCTGACGAACGCCCTCACGATACTGGGTTTTGCTGTAAGAATCATGATGAAGCTGGCCCAAGTACCTAGAGAATTGATTCAGCTGAGCGGTGATTAATGAAACCTAAAACATATTTGTAGTGTAATTGGTGAAATCGTTGAACTTAGGTTTGCAACTCAATAATTATTTAATTTCGGTTGCAATTATAAGATTATGACATTGGTGGATTGCCAAACTTTAGTAATCCTAGTGATCATCTACCAATTGTTGCTGAGTTCGAAATCATCAAGTATTAAACATTCTTGTATACCAGGTGATACACTGAGATTGTTGGCATTTATAAAACGAAGATTGAAGATTTGTTTGCTACGCAAGTGGAATCTGTATAATCTAATTTATATTGCTTCAGCTTATCCAGTCATTTGAACTCAAATACGGTCTCATGTCATCACCATGATTCCTCACATCCAATAAAATTTTCATGCTTCCGTATTTTCCATCTGTATGTAAACAAAATTGGTCCTTTTCATAAAATCCTAAAATTTACCTTTATCACTTTTATTATATAATAAAAAATGTTTAATATTAATACTTTTATATTCTGGAATGTACATTGTATATTCTAAAATATAAAATAAAAAATACATATTGAATTATACTATTCAGAATATAAATTTGTATTCTAAAAAGTATGTTTTATTTTGTAATACAAATTTATATTTTGAATTATACATTATGAAATACAAATTAAAAAAAAAAAGAAACATTTCTCATAGGATGTGTTTTTTCAATAAAATAAGTCCCTGAACAAGACAACACTCAATTGGGAAATCGTTAGGTATCACAAATGAATTCATATTCATATATATTACCAAAACTATCTTGATTTTAATGAGATATTCTCGTTAGGTATGAGTAATTTTTTATTTTCTTAAATTAGGTACAGATGTATATATGCATATTTGTCCGGTTCTAATATCAATCTTAATACTTTTTTTTTTCTTGTTCTAATACTCGTTATTGTTTTAAATTACTAAAAACATCTTTAACTTATTAGTTAATATAAAAAAATTCGTCTTTTTCTACATCTTTACATCTATACTTTAGTTTGTCAAATGCTTTCAAATTTATTGAAGGGTCTTTCTTCCTGCACCTCCAAAATTTCTTCTACACCTCCAAACTTTTTTTAAATTCCCAAAAAACCCTTTGACCATTTAAGAAAATCCGCAAACACCACACCCCCAAAATTATGTTGACTTCCGGAAGTCAAAATATATCACCGGAAGTCAATTTTCGGAAGTCAAAAATACCTCCAAAAGTCAAAATGTATCACCGGAAGTCGACTTCCGGAAGTCAAAAAAAAATTTCGGAAGTCGACTTCCGGAAGTTAAAAAATATTTGACTTCCGGGAAGTCAAAGAA